>Ga0256824_10000028_pt1 | contig 53011 bp, 77 predicted proteins | sample CV67metaG_FD_191570 | JGI IMG/M metagenome (GOLD analysis project Ga0256824, IMG submission 191570) | Hydrothermal vent microbial communities from East Pacific Rise, Pacific Ocean - CV67 | ecosystem: Environmental > Aquatic > Marine > Hydrothermal vents | place: Pacific Ocean: East Pacific Rise...
GGTTTTTTGCCATAGTTACTATAGTTTTTGCGAAATTGTTCATGTTTATATCCTTGGTGTTTAAATTTATAAAATTATAGCTAAGAAATCTGAAAGTAAACTTTTTTATATGATATAATTTATTCAAAAAAGAGGTGAATAATTATGGATGCAAAAGCTTATAATGCTTTAAACGGGACAGAGAAAACAGATGCCGATATAAATCAAGAGGAGGCGCTACCGTCAATAGAAGATGTTACTGCGCTAGGAGAGGTCTCTAAAGATGAATCAAATGGTAGAGACTATAACTTAAAGTCTTCAGAAGAATGGTGGGAGTCATTTGAGAAAAAGCAGAAAACAATGGCGAAGGATAAAGCGATTAATCAAGAGTTTAAAGTCCTATTTTCAGGAGAAATTGTCAGAAAAGGAAAAGCCAAGATAGGCAGGTTTATAAAAGTGATCTTAAAAGTAAGTATATTTTTACCGGTATTTCTTTATTTTGGAGTGATCTATCCTTACATGATAAGTGATAATTCAACAGAGAATATGCAAGGGTCGATTGATTACTTAAAAGAAAAAGGTTCCGTTATTGCTAATGAGATAAAAGGTGTTTCAGATTCTGCTACCGAATCAATAAGTGAGGAGGTGGATAAGATAACCTCTACAACAGATGATCACTTGAATGGGGAGACTCTTGTAAAAGACAAAGATGTTAAAAAATTTGTAAATGACTTTGAACAAGGGAAGAGAAAAGAGTAGATTTTAGTATCTTTAAGGTTTAGTTAAGTTTTTTCTGCTACAATTCTTTCATAACCTATTTATTTAGGTACGTGGCTTGACACGGAGACTCTAGGCAACTGGAGAAAAGGGATAGACTCCAATCAATCTTTCCCACCATGATTATTTATAATTGCGGCCTATTCAAGCATTTTATCAATTAGCGTAAGATGAACTATCGTGAAAAGAACTTTACTCTGTAAAAGTAAGGCTATTCATAGCTATATAACTTGGAAAGAGATGCGTTCAGTCTCTGCTGTTTGTAATGATCAGTGCACTTTTGGATTGAAGTCGAAATTCTTCGGAATAGACCAAAAATGTCTCTAAGTGACTTCGAAAATAGTTATGAAGTATTGGTAAAAGATCTGTTAGTGTTTACGAAAAAGACGTCGTAGATGCGCTGATCAGAGGAAGTGTCTTTAGGTACATTTTATGTGTGTCTAGAGATGCTTCTTCATTCTCAACCTTTTGAATTTCAAAAGTCTTTAGTTGAGATAGAAAAGGCGTGAAGAATTTCGAAATTAGTTTTTCGGATCTTCGAGTTGTATTCGTCTTTATTGGATTTAGAGGATGTAGAACCTATAAGCCTCTAATTATTGAAAAACGAACAGTTGCGTTGAAAAACGAGACAGGAAAATGTATCTCTTGGATCAATGAAAAAGAGAAGATTGGTACATTCGAAGAAGCTAGAGTAAGCGTGGTCAAACCATACTGAGCCTTGCTATATTTGCCAGTTCCCCTTGTTTGCAGCTAGGAGGGTTTCCGTGATTAGGGTTTTTTCCGAAAAACAGCCTAAAAGAGACATAATTGCATTCCTTGAAAGCAAAATTACAACTTGCTTTGTGTAAAGTGTGGCTAAAGCCTAAGACCTCGGTCAATTAGGCCAGATCTTCTTCGCAAGAGAAAATCTGTTTGTAAGACTCTTAGATGAGTATGCAGAACACACACAAAGTTTAAACCGTTACCAACTTATACGGTATACAAATAAGTGCCATACAGAAGCCTGAACATAAACCTTTTAAGGGATAAGTGTTCGGGCTTTTCTTATTTAACCCCAGTATTAAACCTCAACCTTCTTTATTAAACATAAACAAAGCTTTCTTTTTGTATCATACCTTTATCTAAAAAAAAGGAATTGTTATGAATTATCAAATAGAAGCGCATAATTTATCAATTGATATTTCAAATCTCGGCAACGTAAAAGCATATAAATTATTTGTCGCACAACAATTCCTTAAAGATTTGAAAAACCCTAGCAATAAGCTAAGAAGTTTGAATAATAGTCCTTCAACTCTCCATGCTGGGATTATTGTAGATCAACTTAAACAGACTGAAGCTCCGAGACTTACGCTAGTAATTGATCCGGGTATCACAAATACTTTAATGAAAAAAGAAATGACCTCGTCATTAGAAGTAAAAAAAGACAAAACATTAATAAATATTATTGCCATTAAAAAACTTAAGGATATTCTTTTAGAAGGGTATGGGTCGAGAGTGTCTTTAATCGTAGCTAATGATTATGCGCTACACTCTTATCTTAAAAAGAATAAAAAAAGCCCAATTGTTTTTATATCAGCAACCTTTAGCGAAACTAAGTCAGGAGTTTCATTGTATGGGAGTAACGATATCTTAGATCAAGTTAAAATCGATGGATTAAGTTTAAATAATTCTCCTATAACAAGAGGTGGCCAAGATCTTCTCACGTCAAAATTCAAGATACCTTCAGTGTCTTTAGAGCTTGACTCATATGTTTATCATGGGGAAGTCGCTTTATCTGAAAAAGATATTTCTATTTTCAAAAAAACACTAGATCACTTACTCCTAAATGTTAGATATAGTCCGGTTAAAGTACTCTCAAAGAGAAAATCGATTAAACTTGGTAAGCATGTTAACAACATATTAAAAAAAGACAATATTCATCTGTCTTACGGTATGTACTTTTTCGACACCATAGGCTATAATAGCTTTTATCTAGATGAGCTAGCCACGGTTTTAAGAGAGGCTAGACCTACTAAGAAAAAATTTGACTTCAGTAAAAAACAATCGATGAGATTAGCTAAAGAAGTCGTAGCCTCTTTGGTAAAAAGTAAAGAGTTTAAAAAAATAGCAAAAAATGAATATAGATTAATTACAAAAGGATTTTAAAAATGAGTATTGACTTAACTGACGAGCAACGAGATGTAGTATACGATGAATCAGACGAGATTTATATAGATGCAGGAGCAGGTACGGGTAAAACATCGACACTTGTTGAGCACTCAAAGTTGAGAAGAGTTAAGATCTTATATATTGTTTATAATACAGATATGGGAGCCTCAGCAAGCATGAAGTTCCCTGAGTGGGTTGAGGTTGTGACAATACATGGTAAAGCACACAGAGCAGTAGGTAGAGACTTTAGTTTTAAGCTGAAAAATAATATAAAAGCTGAAGATATTCTTGAGTTTGGTTATGTTAATAAATCATCTAAAGATAGTTATAACCTAGCCTTTAGCGTTGTACAGGAATTGTCAGCATTTTTAAATTCAGCAGATATGGATTTCCCAAATACAGGTAAAGAAACAACTAAGATAGCTCAAAAAGTTTGGTTATCTATGATCGATAAAAATTCTCAAATGCCAATGAGTCACGACGGATATCTTAAAATGTTTCACTTACAAAGACCTCATTTAGAATATGATTACATTATGGTAGATGAGGCACAAGATTCTAATGCTGTTATGCTTGACATTATAAAGTCTCAAACACATGCCTCTCTTATTTATGTTGGGGATCCTAATCAAAAAATATATGGGTTTCGTGGAGCTTTAAACATTTTTCAAACAGTCTCATCGGAAGCTGATATTAAAAGACTTTCTAAAAGCTTCAGATTTGGACAGGAGATAGCGGATGTAGCAAATGCGGTGCTAAGGTATAAGTCTAAGAATTCAGACCCTCTGACGCTTATAGGCTGCGACATTGAATCAAAAATAGTAGATACGATGGATGATTTTGGTAAAACTATCATAACAAGAACAAATGCGACTCTTCTTGATCTTGCAATTAGTGACGCAATCGCTGGGAAAAGTTATGCTATCCAAGGTGGAACACAACATATTATGGATAATGCTGCAGACGTGTTTAACCTTTATATGGGGAATAGACAAGCTATAAAAAGTGAGTATATAAAAACATTTGAATCATTTAAGAACTTCAATGGATTTATTCAAGAGATGAATATACCAGAATACAAACTTACGTTAAAGCTTCTCGAAAAATATGGTAAGGGTCTTATGGATATGCTGCAGTTAGTTACGGCGAATCAAGCCTCTCTTAAAAGCGCAGAAAAAAGATATACGACTGCTCATAAATCAAAAGGACTTGAGTTCGTGAATGTTGAATTAGCTGAAGACTTTGTTCAGTTAAAAAAAGGTGAGGAGATGAAGTGCGACGAGGAAGAATTAAACCTTCTTTATGTCGCTGCGACAAGAGCTGTATTTGAACTAAAGTTAAACGAATCACTTAAAAATATTTGCTACTAAGCTTCTCTTCGCTATAATTTCAAAAAGAAGGAGTTTATTATGAACATTTCAAAAGAAGAAAAAGAAAAGTTAGCAAAAAGAGATGCGCTATTAAAGGCTGGAGAAGTCAAGTTCTTAAAGCTAGAAGTTGAATTAAATAAAGATCTTATTGATTCTGTAGAAAAAGAAGCTAGATCATTAGGTGTTACAAGTGAAGATATAATTTACTTAGCATTACATCGGAAAATGGAGGGCAAGGATGCCAAATAATATTAGAGAGAAAATAAAGAACAATGCTTATGACGCAATTATGATAACAGCCGGTGCAGGGATGGGAGTAGATAGTGGACTTCCTGATTTTAGAGGGAATGAAGGTTTCTGGAAAGCTTATCCTGCCATTGCAAAGCGTCAAGTATCTTTTGAAGATATGGCTAATCCAACATGGTTTGAACAAGACCCACGGTTTGCTTGGGGCTTTTATGGCCACCGACTTAATTTATACCGAGAGGTGATCCCACATAATGGTTTTAAAGTCCTCTTGGATTATTTTGCGGAAAACGATCTTCCATATTTTGTTGTAACATCTAATGTCGATGGAGCTTTTCAAAAGGCAGGCTTTAGTAGTGATAATATCAAAGAGATTCATGGGACTATAAATAAGAATCAATGTACATCTTGTGGAGAAGTTTGGGACAATGATTCTTTTGTACCTGAGATTGATCAAGATGAGCTTTTGTTGAAGAATGATTTGCCAGAATGTAAAGCTTGTGGATCTGTAGCTAGACCGAATATATTAATGTTTGGTGACGGTATGTGGAATGACTTAAATACATATGAACAAGAGAAGAAGCTAAAAAAGTTCTTATCTCAAGGCTATAAAAATATTTTAGTTGTTGAAATAGGTGCGGGAATAGCGATCCCTTCAATAAGAAGGTTCTCTGAACAATTGTTTTTTAGTGATCCTTTTATTGATCTTATTCGAATAAATCCTGCTCATCCGGATGGTCCAGTTGCTGCACTATCTCTTAGGATAGGTGCGCTAGAATCATTAGAAAAACTATTTACGTGAAATAGTGCACTTCCAAAAAGTGCTATTTTCTTTTGAAAGATCATCTAAGTTAAAGAGACCTTGTTTTTTTAGCTTAGATACAAACTCCTCATAAAGCAAAACGTTTATATTTTCTTTTGCATCTATATCAAAAAGAAGCTCGTACTCCTCATGCATATCAATACATCTAATATCAACATAGACTAAAGATATACTGCTAGATAAGATCTCTAGAATAGTTTTAGCAACATCTTCACATTTTACATTACTTTTACCTTCTTCAACGCGTTCTTGATAGTTTATAAAACTCATATAAATCCTCCCTTTTCTTAATAATATTTTACCCTAAATAACTTAAGATTTGGTTAGGTTGTCTTATTGTATAATTGCTTCATACATTTTAAGGAGTATTACATGTCAGTAGGGTTTTTCGCAGTATTAGATGATATAGCAATGTTAATGGATGACACGGCAGTTGTCGCCAAAGTAGCCACAAAAAAGACGGCCAGTGTTCTTGGAGATGATTTAGCTGTAAATGCTGAACAAAGTTCTAAATTTAGAGCACATAGAGAGTTACCTGTTATTTGGGCTATCACAAAAGGGTCTTTTATAAATAAGGCTATCATTTTGCCAATGGCTTTTTTACTAAGCTATTTTATCCCGCAACTTATTATCCCCATTTTAATTTTAGGAGGAACTTATCTAGGAGTGGAAGGAATTGAAAAAATCTTGGACTTCTTGACAAATAAGGGTTCGTCAAAAGAGGACCTGATCGCAAAAAGTGAAGAAGAACTTTTAAAAGATGAGAAGAAGAAAGTTAAAGGAGCTATCACAACAGATTTTATTCTAAGTATAGAGATTATTGTAATCGCGCTAGGAGTGGTCGCAGGGAAGCCTTTCGCTATGCAGGTAATAGTTGTTACAGGAATTGCGATCATAGCGACAGTGGGTGTCTATGGTCTTGTAGCGATGCTTGTGAGATTAGATGACGTTGGGTTTTGGCTAGTTGATAAAGGTGTAACATCTGTTGGCAATTTTATGATCAAGCTTCTTCCAATTGTTATTAAGGCATTAGGTGTGATTGGAACAATTGCAATGCTGTTAGTTGCAGGAGGAATATATATGCATAATATTGACTTCATCCACCATTTAGTAAATCCACATGTACCAGGGTTATTAGGTGAGCTTCTTGTTGGGTTTGTTGTTGGGTCGATTGCAATATTACCAGTAATGGCATATCATAAAATAAAAGGTAAGCACTAAAAGAGGGAAAGCACAAAAGTGCTTCGTTTTATAATTCGTAAGGCATTGTATTTCCTTCTAAATTTCTGGGAGGTCGACTAAGACTTCCATAGAATCTTTCAAAGCTGTAACTCGAGCGAACTCATTAAGTATAAACTTCTCAATATCTTCTTGGTTATTTTTAATAGAATGGATCATGACCAAAGAAACAACTAGAGCTTTTCGAAGAGTTGGCAGATCTTTGTTAATACTGTTGCTCAAATAATCATTTACCGATGAAGCTGTTAAACGATATGAAGCGTTAGCATAACCACCAATTGTAGCCGCAATAGTCTTTAGGGAATAAGTTAAAGCCATTTTAGCAGCAACTTCATTTGAAAAGATAATCTTTTGGTTAGCAACAATCTTTGAAATAATTTCCATACGATTTAAATCAAGCTTTAGTATCTTGTCTATAAGATCTTTAGCATTAACATGGAACTCTGCACTCCAATTATCAAAAGAGTGTACTGTACTGCTTTTGACAACTACTGAACGCATAATAGATCCTTTAAATCAGAACTAATAAGGTCAGAATAATCTTCGATATCTTCAAAGTAACAATCTTCTGCTCGAGAAGGTTGAAATGCTAATCCACCAGTATCAATATTGTAGTCATTAACTAGAATACATTCACCGGTATCGATGTTAACAAAAACGCGAACAAAGTCCATAACATAATATGTTCCCGTAGAGTTTAAGCCAATACCGGAGAGGTACCAGTTTGAGATGTCTTTAATCTGATCAGGTGAAGCAACTTCAGAAAATTCATCTTCTGAATGTTTTGCATTTTCAATAAAAGCTAAAACAATTGCTCCGTTTGGAAATTTGCTACGTTTTGTACTTGCGTCAATTTCGCGAGGGTTTGTAAATAAATTCATAGGATACTCCTTTATGAATTCGTGCTGCTATATAAGCAGTTTGATTAACAGTAAAATAACTGCAGGACAAATGTACATAAATGCACCATGTAAAATTTTTCCTAAAATGGAAAGTGTCTTGTTATATAAAGCCTATCAAACTATATATTAAATACATAGTGATCGTTTAACCCAGCAAGAGAAGCATTTATGAATGTAACTCCATTTCGTTCAAAACGACCTCTACTTTCATGAATATGACCAAAAACATGTAATTTAAGCTTCTTTAGTTCAGAGATTCTATATCTAAGAGATTCAGACCCAACGTGTAGCCCAGCATGTGTTTTATCCAGGAAACCTTTCGCTGGACCATGTGTAATAAGAACATCTGTATCTTCTTCAATCTTATTGAATAAACGATTTAGATTAAACTCAGATGCCATAAAGTACCAATCAAAAAAAACAGGAGTCCAAGGAGATCCATAAAACTTAACTCCATCTATTGTGATCGAAGAATCTTGGAGGTAAGTTATGTTTGCAGGAGAGATATTGCTTTCTATTGGAGGATTATTCAGTTTATGAATAAAATCCATGGCCTCCGAATAATTTTTCTCTAAATACTTATCATGATTCCCGGCTATAAAGATTTTATGCTTAGCAGGAGCCCTTCTTAGCCAATAGCCAAAGTCTATAAAGTCTTCCTTAGAATTACGTCTCGTAGCTGTAAAGTCTCCAGAGACAATAAGTACATCTATATCATCTGGAAGGTTTAATCTAGAGTGTCGACCATGAGTGTCAGATATCAATACACATTTCATAACGAGACCCGTCCCTGTTCAATAGCATCTTGTTCTGCATCTAAGCAGTCTGAGCAATAAACATTTACAGTAGGAGAAACCTTAATTGATCCGGTGACAACTTGAATAACCTCACCTAATTCTATTTTCCTTTTACATCTGGAGCAAACGGTAAGTCGATTAGCCTTAGTTTCAAAGTTTTTTTCAATAAAATTGAATCTGTTATTTAGTTCTGGAATAGATTTCATAATATCACCTTTCTTATTTTTTAAAAGTATATCATTTTATACCTAATATTGACTTTTAAATAAATATTGATCTCAAGACCTATAGACTTACAGTATGTTGTAAGTAGAGCTGTAAATTCATAGGAAAAGTACCTTTTTTGATCAATATTTACAACATAGTATAAGTGAACAGAAGGATAATTAATGTATAATAAGCCAACTAAAGGGCAAGGAGGGATTATGTTTCTGCAAGATAAGGCTATCTTAGATATAAGACACTTCAGCCAAGTTGTAAAAATATTGTCTGACGACTTAAACGGGGATGGGGCAAAAGAGACGGGACCTAAACAGCTTGAGCTAATAGAAAAAATAGAATATATTTTTGGGAATAAAGATGTTGTAACAATAGTTGTTGCTTTTTTTATTGACAATAATATTTTGATAAGCGTAGATATGTTTGAAAAATACAAACATCTTTTAGATAAAGATTTGGCATCTGCTGCTCAAGAAAGTAATCAAGAATTTAAAAGGAGTATCCTTTGGAAAAAGAAGCAATACTGCAAAAACTAGTCTCGAATGTTTTAGAGATATCAACGCTAACAAGTTATAGGGATGAGAGAGAGGTTATTTCAACTCTAGAAGCTCTTATAAAAGCCTACAAGCAACAAACTATGCATTATAAGGTCAAAGTACTAAAGAAGGGTGAAGATACGTTAGAGATGGTCTATGATCACAAAGATCTACTTCTACATGACATGAGAAATTTCTACAAAGAAGAGAATATTTATTTGCCAACTATAAAGATCCAATTAGATATGTTTTTTGAAGGGAATATAAATGAAGTGTCTTTGTGTAATGAAAATCAAACAGTGTGGTTTGTAATTACTAATTCAGAGATGTCAATGGATGAATTTGAGGAGAGTTTGTATAAGTAGATGGTCACCACATCGGGATTCGAACCCGAAACCGAGGGTTTTAAAGACCCTTGCTCTAACCATTTGAGTTATGCGGCGAAATGTTAAGAGAAGTATATACAATTAAAGCTAAAAAATTCTTTAATAAAATAAGCATTCTAAATAGAACAAAAGAGCTTTAAGCTCTTCGGTTTAATAATCATAGTGATCAAGTGATTTGTTATCATAAGACGAATTACAAGTCTTTTCAATGATAAATCCGGCAAAGGCTATAACAATAGCTATCACAGATATTGAAATTAACAAAACAAGGCAATACGTAAAAGATGGGGAAAGCCCTTCTGATACAACAATAAGAGTTTCTTTTGTTACATAAATAGTTAAGCTTGAGAGTAAAATAACAGACAAGAAAAAATACTTACTTAAGAAAAAACATTTCATAATAGATCCTTTTATGCGATATAAACACCTGTGCAGCAAATTTCTGCAACCTCGTCTTCAAGCTTTTTAAAAGATTTAATATCTTCAACTTCATACTCTTCGTCAACAGCACTACATTCAACAAGAATTTCATACTTACCATTTTTTTGTTTAGATAAGTAGATTTCCATAAGTTCTCCTGAGACAAGACCGTGTTCAGTAAGTACAACTGTTTTCCCTTTATTAAGAAGCTTCTTAATTTTCTTGCGAGCTTTTTTACCAAAAGAGTAATCTAGTAAAACTCCGTTAACGTCAATATCTTTTGCTTTATTTTGATTCATAGTGAATCCTTTCATAGTAATGTTCATAAAGAACATAGTTGTTAAATCGAATAATCGAAACAGCCATAATAAAATAAACTCAAAAAGAGTGTGATAGGTTATATCGTCTGATAGATTAATTATAGTAAGACTTGCCTTTGTTCATGATAAGAATAGATTGTATTTAAAAGACAGAAGAGAACTTTAAGTTTAAGAATATTGTTACTATCAATGCATAGCAAGGGCTTGGGGAGAGTTTAGTTATAGAAAAGTGTAATAAAAACTTGATTTCCTAGAAGAGAAAATAGCTGAAGAAACTTCAACTATTTAGAGTAAGCAAGAGCTTAGATCTTAATTTCAAACTTAGCTAAATCTTTTCGGATAAAGTTAAGAGGGTTAGCTTGTGGATAAACATATTCTTCAAGATCAAGATCTTTTACAATATAGTCATGAGTTTGAGCTAAACGGAGAGATAAATAAGCACTATCTTTACCATTTACCAAATTCTCTTTCTGTTTACCTTTAAGCTGATCAATGTTGGCATAAATACCGTCAATACTACCATACTCCTGAAGAAGTTTAGCAGCACCTTTTCCGCCAATACCATGAACGCCAGGAATGTTGTCAGATGTATCACCAATTAAAGCGAGCGCATCTGGAACTAATTCTGGAGGTACACCAAATTTTTCAATACAAGTAGCAGCATCTTTTAAAATGTGCTTCATAGGATCAAAAACTTTAATTTTGTCAGAAATAACTTGCATGATATCTTTGTCAGAAGAATTGATAATAACATCGGCACCAAGCTTTTCGAATTCACGAGCAAAGGCGATAAGAATATCATCTCCTTCAAAGCCTGGAAGCTTAGATAAGTGAAATCCCATTTTTTCAATTAGATCCATAACAATAGGAATTTGAAATAAAACTTCTTCATCTGGTTCTTCTCGATTAGCTTTGTATTCAGGATAAATCTTTTTTCGAATATTAATAGTCTTAGAGTCACCTTCAGCTGCAAAGATAATAAAATCAGGGCGTTCTTCGGCTTCTAAAACTTTAACATAGTTGATTAAAGCTTTAATAACGTTAGTAGGATCACCAGCGCTGTTAGACATCCTAGGCATACCGTGGTAGTTTCTGAAGATGAAGTTATAGAGATCGATAATATAAACTTTTTTACCAAGCAAAGGTTGCTTAATATTAGAGATCATACTTGTAAGGACGAACGATGCAGGCTTAGAAACAAGATTATGTTTAGAAAGATCAAACATTCTGTTTAAAAACTCTTTATATTCTAATCCTGATTCATCTTTGTAATTTCGGAAACCGGCAAGTGTATTAGCTACAGCATGCAAGTTTTTCCAAGATTTAGATGAACCTGTAAGAAACTTAGGAATAACCTCATAACGTTTAGTTAAAGAGAGAATTTCAAAAGCTTCAGTTTGAGAGATATAAACATCTGAGAAATCAAAAGTAACTTCTTGACCAGACAAAGAGTCTGTATCATTGAGAGATGCTAAATACTCGGCCAAAGTTTTCATTGCATTTGAGAGCATGTATCCAACAGGTTCTAAATCTGAAGGCATTGCGCGTAAGGCAACATTGTTAGGTTCCATAGAAGTATGGACAGCGGTTATTGTTTTCATAAAAAACTCCTCATGTAATTTGTCAAAAAGACGTGACTATGTTATATCTAATTAATCTTATTTTATAGTAAGTATGCTTAGGAAGACGTTAGTCTGATAAATCATCTTCATAAACAAGCTCTATTATAAGTTTACGTATGAAACCTTTGAAATCTTGAGATTGATCAACCTTCTTTGATATAGAAGAGATAACAAAAGCGTATTCCTTTGAAGGATGAACGGGTAAAGAGAAGATCTTTTTTTGAACAGCAGCATATGCATCTTCCTTCTTGCAGTGAAATAAAACAAACAACGCAATATTTTGAGCAATATAAACCTTATCAAAAGGTCTAAACGTTTTCTTTAGCTTTTCAATATTTATAGTTTCATTTTCGATATGAGATATGTCTACAAGGACAACACTGCTTTCGATTCCATAACGTTTATAAGCATCTTTAAAATTAAAGAACTCATTTTCTGTTTCTAAGTGAAGCGCCTCTAGGCAATGTAGTACATCTATATTTTTATTCATATAAACCTCCGAGTAAGTGACTTAACAACATGATACTTAATTATAAAAGAAAAATTCCAATAGTTGAGATAGAGATATATGGCTTAAGTTTCTGTATAATTTTAAAAAATGAGGTGAAAGATGCATGTTCCAAAAATAACGCTTTTAAATAGAATGGATGCCGTAAAGTATAATCCAGAAGGCAAAGCTGTTGCAGTTAGGTTGGATGCTCAATATCCATTAAGAGACTTAAAGGGGAGCTATGTTGAGATCCTAGTACAGACCTTTAAAGATACAGAAGATGTATCAGACTATTCTATAACGAATGAGAATGCTAAAGATATAGTAGCGTTTGTTAAGAAGCATTCCGACGTAGATGAGATAGTTGTACATTGTCACCATAAGCAAGGTCGGTCTCCAGCAGCGGCACTAGCAATAGAAGAGTTCTTCAAGATTCAGAATATAGATATCAAAGATTTTCCGAATATAAACAAGCTAGTCTTGTCAAAAGTGCGAAGTGCCTTCAAAGGTGAGTTATCTTTAGATCACAAGGTTGACAAGATAGAAGATTTGAAAGATGTAGCAGAAAGTTATAAGCCGGGGAAATTATCCTTCCTAGAAATTATAAAAAGTATGTTTTCTTAGCCTGCTAAGTATTGACAAGCTAGCATAGTTTGTATATAATTCGAACATATCAAATAAAGGAGTCAATTATGAAAATCTCCAAAGGTCCAACTTAGTTCACCTCCAATTATTGAAGGGAGGTAACTCTAAAGCAAAATCTAAAAATGCTTCATTCAATAGGCCTCCCTTCAATAGAGGTTTATTATGAAGACACAAAATGTAATTTCAGTTTGTTTAACAGACTGTGACAGTAAGGTGGTTGTTCCGGTTAAAAGAACTAAGAACGGAAAGGTTGTGATCGAAATGGTTACGACATACCACAAGGTGACTCGAAAGGGTTGGGGAATGACAGTCGAGATAACAACTCTACCTTCAGGGAAAAAGACTAGTGTCACACGACACGGTCCTATCTCTAAGTAGAGGTTGCTTGTTCGTCACTCAAAAGAAAAGTGAATTATTTTAATAGTTAAGGAAACTTTAAGTATTAATCTGATAAACTTCTCTCATAACTAGGAAGAAGAGATTCTTTCTTACAAAAATTAAATTAGGAGAACCAGTCATGAAAACTATTACTTTATCTAGCTTGCTATCGTTATCGCTGAGTTTATCGAGTTCGCTCGAGAATGACTCGTTCTTCGAAACAGATAGTTAAGTAATCTTAACTATCTGATCTTCAGGGAGTTCGAGTCTAAGTACTCGGAGTCCCTTTTTTTATGCCCAATTTTTGGGGACTTCTTAAACAAAAACAATCAAAACATATAAATAACATTATGGAGATATGGCTGAGTACGGCTTAAGGCTGCGCCCTGCTAAGGCGCCGATCAACTGAAAAAGTTGGTCCGTGGGTTCAAATCCCACTATCTCCTCCATTTATTAAAGTTCTCAGTGGAGTATTTTGATAACTACATACGTTGTTATGTAGTGAGGTTTAAGTAAGTTTTGAAACTTAAAGTTTGCTTAAATTGATTATTTGTGCCGGTATGGTGGAGTGGAATACACACTGGTTTTAGGAACCAGCGCCTTCGGGATCGAGAGTTCGAATCTCTCTACCGGTACCAAAAAAGATGGAGAGTTGGCAGAGTCTGGCTTATTGCACCTGCCTTGAAAGCAGACGATCGGTCTAAGAAGCCGGTCCATGGGTTCAAATCCCATACTCTCTTCCAGAAGTAAAATATGCCGACCTGGTGGAATTGGTAGACACGCTAGGCTAAGGACCTAGTGCACGACTATGTGCGTACGAGTTCAAGTCTCGTGGTCGGTACCAGAATAATAGAAGAAGAGAATGCCTATGTGGTGAAATTGGTAGACGCGGTGGGTTTAAGCCCCATTGTATCGAGAGATACGTACGAGTTCAAATCTCGTCATAGGCACCAAATGGAAAGTTGGCAGAGTTTGGCTTAACGCACTTGCTTGGAATGCAAGCGACCTTGTCAAAGGGGTCCACGGGTTCGAATCCCGTACTTTCCTCCATAAGAATATGCTGGCATGGTGGAGTGGTATACACAATGGACTTAAAATCCATCGCCTTCGGGATCGCGAGTTCGAATCTCGCTGCCAGTACCAATTGTTTTCAAGAAGGGTTCAAAAGGAATTTTTCTTGAAGATAATTGATCTTGATTATGATCAAGTGAAGTTACTTCTAAAAAGAAATGCCGGTGTGGTGAAATTGGTAGACGCGCTAGGTTCAAAACCTAGTATATCGAAAGATATGTACGAGTTCAAATCTCGTGATCGGCACCAAATGGAGATATGGCTGAGTGGTTTAAGGCTGCGCCCTGCTAAGGCGCCGATCGACTTAATAAGTTGATCCGTGGGTTCAAATCCCACTATCTCCTCCAGAACAAAAGTTATACCGGAATGGTGAAATTGGTAGACGCGCCGGGCTTAGGCCCCGGTACATCGCAAGGTGTGTACGAGTTCGAATCTCGTTTCCGGTACCAAAAAAGATGGAGAGTTGGCAGAGTCTGGCTTATTGCACCTGCCTTGAAAGCAGACGATCGGTCTAAGAAGCCGGTCCATGGGTTCAAATCCCATACTCTCTTCCAGAATTACTGTATAATAACTCTTAAAAATAAAAGAGGTTTCATATGCAATCGAAAACACTTTCCCTATCAATTTTTCTAAGTTCTATAATATTAGGCACTTCACTATTTATATCTGTATCTAAGTACAAAGAGTTCGATCGAGTTGTAAAAGTAAAAGGCTTGTCTGAAATAACGGTGAAATCAAATCATGTTTATTGGCCCATAAAGTTTTCTGTATTAGGCAACAACAGTGAAGACATCTATAAGAAGTTGTCACGTGACAAGTCTAAGATAGTCTCTTTGCTTAAAAAAGAAGGCTTTGAAGAAAAAGATATTTCTATATCAAGGCCAACGGTTCAGGACAAGTTAGCTCAATCTTACACTTCAGAAAAGCCTGAATTCAGATATGTTGCTTATCAAACAATATCTTTGACAACAACAAATGTTGATAAAGTTGGCGACGCGGCTGAAAAAATAAGTGAGCTAGGTGAGGCAGGTATCTTTTTCTCAAATGATCCTTATGCTGACAAAATTGTCTATTCTTTTACTGACTTGAATTCTGTAAAACCAACAATGATAGAAGACGCTACAAAAAATGCGAGAAAAAGCGCTGAGAAATTTGCCCAAGACTCTCATTCAAAACTAGGAAAGCTAAAAGCTGCAAATCAGGGACAGATCCTGATCAGAGATAAAAATAATCCTATTGAGAAGAGGATACGAGTAGTAACTTCTGTAGAATATTACCTAGTAGACTAAATCTAGTTTTAAGAAATTTACAGTTTTAAAATGATTAAGGTCTATTTAATATTCTTTCTGTTAACATACGTTTAACAAAATTTAAAACCTAAGGAGAAAGTCATGAATACTAATCGACGCAATGTGTTTATCGTAGTCAATGTCAACGTGTTTAGTATGCCGCGCAGCGAATCAGCTGTGCGGCTTACAGACTTCTCTCCCAATGGAGCGGACTGTTAGATAGCCTCTTAAGATTAGAAGCTACTCAGCCGGGGTGAAGTCGAAGTAACGACTAAGCTCCGGTTTTTTTATGCCAAATTTTTGGTAAGGATAAGTTATCCCGAGGTAGCTCAGTAGTGTAGAGCGGTTGGTTGAAGCCCAGCGCGTCGCAGGTTCAATTCCTGTCCTCGGGACCATATTTAAATGCTGGTATAGCTCAGTAGGTAGAGCAAATGACTGAAAATCATTGTGTCACTGGTTCAACTCCAGTTATCAGCACCATAAAAACAAATGCTCCAATAGCTCAGTGGTAGAGCTCTTCTTTTACAAGGAAGATGTCCTTGGTTCGAGTCCAGGTTGGAGTACCATAAGAATATCTTAGAGCTCACTTTGTGATCTGTAAGCTGTTCTTGTTAGCAAGACAGTATATATGCTCGTATAGCTCAGCGGTAGAGCCCTTCCCTTACAAGGAAGTTGTCCTTGGTTCGAATCCATGTACGAGTACCATTTTTTGCTGGTATAGCTCAGTAGGTAGAGCAAATGACTGAAAATCATTGTGTCACTGGTTCAACTCCAGTTATCAGCACCATTAAATACACTCGAAGTTCTTTTAGAGAATTAAGTCTTGGTTCAAGCCCAAGCTCGAGTATCAAAACAAAGGAGTTTAAGATGAAAAGGATTCGATACCTCTGATATAGCCTTGAAAAAGGCTCTAAAAGGAGTTTAAGATGAAAAAATCTTATGAAGATGTTGTGTACAAATACACAAATAGACAGGAAGCTCAACAAGCTAAACTCGGAAGAGGTTGGTGTATGGTTTGTGATCGAGCATTAGTAGGTTTTGGAAGCAAATGCCCAGTTTGTGGAAAATCAGATGGAACAAAAAGGTTCAAAAAAACAGGCCTTTAGTTCTTAATATACACGTGGCAGTATGCCACTCTGTGCCCCTTTGGCTCAACTGGATAGAGCTCTTGACTACGGATCAAGCGACTAAAGGTTCGAATCCTTTAAGGGGTACCATTAAACAAGCCCTTTTAGCTCAATCGGATAGAGCGCCTGGTTTCGGCCCAGATTGTTGAAGGTTCGAATCCTTTGAGGGGTACCATTAAAAAAATAAGCTTCTTTAACTCAGCTTGGTAGAGTGTCACCTTGACATGGTGAAAGTCCTTGGTTCGAATCCAAGAAGAAGAACCATATACTATTTATGAAGGCACACTTCGTAAGGCTCTCAAAGATTCCTGCGTCTGTGTGTCACCATAAGTAGTATTTAAATACTCATATAAATTTATGGATCCTGGGAAAATATTTTCTGTAAACAATTCAGTATTGCCTCCAATTAAAAACGCTTTTTCTCTTTCAAAGACTATTTCAGAATGCTTCTTGATTATAGCTTGCTCGATATCATGAGCAATTGCACCGTCTTTAAAGGTCCATTCATACAAAATATTGTAGGAAATGCCATTTAAAGAGACATCTTGACTGTATCTTGACTTTACAGACTTTAGAGTCAATCCTATTTTAAACCCAATAGAATCTCCGCTATGCATCTTTATAAAGTACAAAATAGTTTGTTTATCTTTGTACGTTTTCCTTGTTCTCCACTTTCTTGCTTCATCTGCACAAGAAGGACACCCACAACCACTTAAATGGTGAAAGTAAATCTGATCAAAGGGTCCATGTTTTTCGCAGTGCACAGTTATCTTTTCATCTGCAGTCTTGAACGTTAAGTTTGGATAGGAATATCGATTGTCATGAACGTTGGATAACTTCTTAACTAGCCATTCTTCAGAGAACTCTTCCTTATTGTAGAACTTAAACAAAGACTTAGATGTCTTTTTCTTAGTTGCTTCTGTAAATGTTCTTGACTTGGCGCAATTTATAGAACAATAAGCTCCGATCCCGTAGCTTCCGTCATGCTTTACTCCACATTTAAGGCAAAGACCATTCTTCTCTGTATGGTGTATGAAGACGTGCTTGTTGAGCTTAGCTACCTTGGTATAAGATTTCTCACAGTGTGGACATTGAAACTTAGAAATTTCTTTTGTCATTAAACTACCTTTATATCTTAATAAATATCCGATGACTATAGCATAAAAGTGTAAAAATCTAAATAGATACAAGTTGAAAGACACGAAGTCTTTGATCTTAACGACCAAAAATCATGTCTAAAAAGTTAGCGAAAATAACTTTTCCGAAGAAAAGAAAGCCAATAGATGCGCCGATAATATCTTTGTCAAAAGCCTGAGAGACTTCTGCAAATGCTGTGTAGAAAAGTTCCATGATAAATACCTTAAAAATTAGATATTAGGTTATATAGTGTTTTTTAGATAAAAAAGAGCACATTCTCACAACTTCCACATTATGTTAAAATATGATAATAATATGAAAACAATTATATTAACTCTATTCTTGCTATTGTCAACAATACAAGCTGAAGATTTTATAGACCCAACGGTCTCAGTAGATCGTCTGATCAAGGAGGATCTAACAGAAGAAACTACTAAATTTAAAATTTTATCAGCAACAGGTCCGGCTAAGTTAGATATTGACTTGACCGGTAAAAATACAGATTCTTACGCCATAAATCAAAAAGGAAGTTTTGAAGAAGTTAAAGCTCTTGAAGCTGGTACAAGATTTGGGATAACTATTGGCCCATACAAACTATATTCTGAAATGCTTTATGGTGTAGGAGATGTAGAAAGACGTATAAAGTCAGGCCTAAAAATAAAAATATCAGAATGTACAACCGTAAACTTTAGTTATTCAAACATTAAGTTCGATGATTCCCAACAATTAAACCCAATAGATTCATTCTTAGTTGGTGTAACCGTTATATCATTTTAGCCTTTTATTTTTTAAGAATTACTCTCTATAACACTGCATCTCACTTTTGAGTATTTTAAAAACTTAGGTCTATCTTAGATCTTTGTACACGGCGGATTCAACTCTTTGTTTAAAGCAAAGTATTGATATAATATGGTTATATAAAAAGGAGACATTATGTCTAAACCAATGAAAAAAGTAATTAAAGAAAACGTAGAAAAGTCAACTGTAGTTTGTGTTCAGATTTTCGAATCTAACAATGAAAAACGTACAGGTCTTACAATGAGAATTAAATCTCAGCAAAAAGTTAAGCGCTTCGTTAACAGAAATTACGATCGTCCTGCTGCTGAAATTTTACAGTTCTGCGAAAAAGTCGGTATTGATTCAACTCCAGGGTTTTACGAAGTTAAAGCATCTAAGTTACTCAAAGCTGTTAAGGTTTTTCCTAAACAGAAAAAATCGGCTTAAGGAGTTATTATGTCTAGAAATTTATTTTTAGCTAAAGCCTCACAAATGTTGAATGCTAAAGCGTTTGATATTTATATTCGCGGTAACAACTCTCATGTTTCTCTCAGTCTACGTACTGTTGAATTCAACTTTATTGAGTCTACTGAAGATGTAAGTGTTATTACGTTAACATTAGACGAAATGATTATTACAAATTCTGAAGGTGCTGGACACTCTTGGTATTCTTCAAAAGATCGTGCACTTAAAGCTCTTGAACATGCAGATCCTGCAAATTACAACATAAACGACCTTGTTCCACATAGTCTTTATGAAGAGCTTTTTAATAAAATCGATGACCATTTAAGAACTATGAGTTCTCAAAAACAACTAGTTTCTAAAAGTATTCAAAATATGATTGATCAAGAAATATCTGATTATAGTCGGCTTTTTGACTTTTGGAAATCTAACAAATCTTATACAAAGGAATTATCATGAATGATAAAGCTGAACAAATAGTTGACGACTTCGGTTTTAACTTACCAAACGCTGCAAAACAGCAAATGGTCGACAACGTTTCACAAGGTTTAAAGAACAAAGCTCAAGCTGAGATTATTGTTCGCTCTCTTGGTGTTAACGTTTCTGGTGCTGTATTTAACAATATGGTCAAAACTGTTCAAGATGCTCTTAACGACTCTTAAACAGACATTCACTTAAGGCTCTCGCCTTTTGTTGAACTTTCGAGTTTTGATATTCTTTATCTTACTTTAAGTTGTAACCATATATAATGTGTGTAATTAAATTATGGAGGTCTACTATGTCTAACCTATATTGTTGTAGCTGTTGTACTTGTCGATCTCTGAAGGATGTTACTTACGTATAGTTTGTAAGTTTCAAAACTAAAAGAGGTCGGTGCTCATCTTGGGTATCCGGCCTTTTTTTATGTCAAAAAATAAGCTCTCATAGCTAAGTGGTCTAAGGCAGTGGATTGCAAATCCGAAGATCCTCGGTTCGAATCCGAGTGAGAGCTCCATTCAAAATATGTCTCATTAGCAAAGTTGGTTAATGCGCGGGCCTGCAAAGCCTGTATTCCCCAGTTCGAATCTGGGATGGGACTCCACAATAATCTTATTTTAAGCTTAATCAAGTTATATTCAATTAAACAAACCATACAAGGATACAAAATGAAAGATTTTTTATATGACGCAGTTGAAGAGTTCTTTAACATGAAAGAATGGGGGATTTTCTTTAAACGGATCCTAATCTTAATAGTTCTATTTATCACAGGTGCTATCTTCTGGATATTCCCACTTAGCTTATTCGTCGCACCATTTTATGGGATGACTTCATCTGGAGATAAGCAAGCCACGATCTATAAAGATCTAGAAGGCAAGACAACAGTTATGTCTGTTCGAAATGGGTTGCAAGATCTTTTAGATGAAGGACTAGTTACTAACTTTGTTGGAGTTAGATTCTGGATCGATAACAGATATTATGAGCAGATAGGCGAACTTGAGATATATAGAGTCGCAACAAATGTACTAGAAAACCATCTAGCAAGAAATAGGGGTACCGGCGGGGCAAATAAAAATCTTGTTCAAGCTCGTGCAGATATTTACTCAGACTATAACCAGCCAATGTTCACAAGCTACTCAACAAGATTGAATCAAGCAATAAAAGGGATGGATCGATATCTAGTAGAGTTAAAAGAAGACAAGTCTTTACCTGTTGATAAGAAAAGAGCCATTTTCATTGTAAACTCAGATAATCTCGCTGAAGCACTAACTCTTCTTAAAAGACAGCTGCAGACAAATCTTATTAATGAAACAACAATGTTGACTGAAGATGATAAATTCTATAGAATCAGAGGTAATCTAATTGCAATAAGAAATGTGCTTAAGGGTATTGATCATGACTTCAAAGATAAAATGATTGACAAAACCTCGTACGAAGAGAACTTTATCCCAATTATGTCGGCGCTAGACCAGGCTATTGAAGATAACCCTTTTATTATCTTAGAGTACTTAGGTGCCGTCTCTAGAATTGAAAAGCACTCTACTATGATTGCACAAAAGCTTGGAGAGTTAAGAGATAAACTTCGTAATGGATAGGGCTTAGGCCTTGCTCCTTTAATTTACCTTAAATAAAAAACAACCTTTTTTTATTGCACCAACTTTAATAATCCTTATGATATTCTTCTCTTATATAAAAACTTTAATCACAAAAAAGGTAGACTATCATGAACGAAATAACTCAACTATCATCTGAAAAAATATCTGTATCAAGAGCGTTTATGCTCGAGGCAACGGCAGCAAGTGTTTTGACCCCAGCAGAAGAATTGTCTCTATTTACAAGTTTAGATCAATTGAAAAAAACATTACTATTAACCTTAATTGGAGACAAAAACTTCCTAAAATTTTTCAGCTCATATCGTTATGCGATTTTATCAAATGTAAAATCTATTGGAAGTATGTTTAAACTAGAAGGATTAGACGAAGGGTTAGTAAATGCAGAAGCTGTCAATCTTTTGTTCGATACACTCGACGAGTCTATTAAGAGTAATAATGTTGGAAGATCTTTCAAAATTATTAATGAAGACATGACGGTCTCAGTACAGCTGCTAATGAAACTAGCAAAACTTATTCAAACAAAAAAAGATCTAAAGTCAAATCTACAAAAAGCGATTAATGATATAGAATCTGAAAATCTATCTTTTGTAACGTTCTTCAATTCTATAAAAGAGGATATCCCCTCTGTAAACATGGATGAGCTAATAGTAGAGACAAAAAGTTATTTGACAAATGTTAAAGATGTAGCTCGAGTATATCAAGATATCAAAGAGATCTCTGCCATGGCTACCCTGGATATAGCGTTCTCAGAAGTTGAATCAACTTTCAATAAAATTAAAGAAGTTGAAGAGAAAATTGTTGGAGCGAACTTAAGACTTGTTATTTCAAGAGCCAATAAGTATGCAAGAAACGATTCTCAAAGAATGGATCTTATTCAAGAAGGTTCGATTGGTCTACTAACAGCAGTTTATCGCTTTGATCTAAAGAAAGAATGTAGATTCTCAACATTTGCAATACCTTGGATTAAGCAAGCTATTACAAAAGAATTCTATAACAGCTTTAAAAATGTAAAACTACCACCTAGGATTAGTATCCTTCTCGGACAAATTAAACGTTTTGAAGCAAGATACCTCGCAGAGAATGGAGAGCCATGTCCTCTAGAGGTAGTCGCAAAAGAGCTGGAGATGACAGAAGAAAATGTCACATATTACAAGTCTCTTGCAGCTGGCGAAGTATCAGCTACTGGATTCAATGAGGATGGAGAGGAGAATGAAGTGTTCTTTGACGCCATGGTCCTAGGGGATTCAAATCTTATGAATGAATCTGAGAAGATGATTGCTGCATATGAAAGTGAAAGTGTATCTGTAGAGCTTATGGCTTTGATCAAGACAAAAGTAAAGCCTAAGCAATTCGAAGTGTTACAGTACTACTTTGGATTCAAGCAGCTTGACAATGGGAAAGATGGACGTCTGTCATATTTAGATATTGAAGCTCAGACTGGAATGAAGCAACGTAAGATAAAAACACTTATTGATATGAGTCTTAAGCAGCTATATATCGATAAAGATCTTAGAGCATTCAAAGAAGGTATAGGCGCATGATCCTAGAGATAGAACTTGTTCCACAGTCTTCACACTACAATAATCTTCGAAAAATGCTAACTGCCACTCAGTGGAAAAAGCTTAGAAGCAAGATTATCCCTCCTCTAGAGAATAAATGTGTTATTTGCAAAGGATCATCTAGAGGGCGATCGTTAGACTTACATGAAGTTTGGGAATATGACAGAAGTACCGGTGTACAAAAACTTGTTAGATTAGAAGGGTTATGCGCAAGTTGTCATGAATGCAAACATTTTTACTTCACAAAGATGAGAGGTAACGAGAAAAGGGCTAGAGAGCGCCTACAAAGGCTGAACCACCTGTCAGACATCCAGATGCATGAATACGAGTTAAAAGTCCATAGAGAGTATCTATTGAACAGTTCTATTAATTGGACTTTAGATGTCTCATTAATTGACAATATTGAAGATCTTTAGCTAAGATAAAAGAAAAGGATCATTATATGCCAAAGTTTACAGCAGTATTTGAAAAGAAAAATGATAACTATGAGTTGTCAAAGCTGACGTCTGATAAAAAGAAGTCTAAGAAAGAAACAAAGAAAGTATTTTTAGCTCTTCGTTTTAAACGATTAACCCCATACTTCATTAAATCTTCTGAGGCATTCATGCTTTCCGCTAAAATTAAAAAAACAGAAAAAAAGATTACTCTAGTTTTTAAACTTGGGTCAGCTGATCACATTGAAGGGTTCCTCGAAAAGATTATCGATCAAAAGCATCTTTTAGATGAAGCAAAAGTAAAAGCTTTGATTGAGATCTTTTTAACACAGGTCTTAGAGCTAACAGAGTCAGAAGCAAAGGACCATATTGTGGGGAATAGACAAGGGCAGGTAATTATCTCAAAACTAGGGTTTATAACTGACAAGTTGAAAGATCCGGCATACGAAGCCCTATCGATAGAAGTTAACAACAGAATTGAAGGCCTCTAGATGTGGAAAATCATTCTTATGGCTCTTGTCCTTCTATTAGGTACAGGATGTTCTACTAAAATACCTGATCCAGGATTAAAGAATGCGTTATTTGAAGAAGATCGAGGTGTCTTTGAAGCAACTGCCTCAGTAAAGGTAAAAGACTATAACAATATTGACGAAGTTGCATTGAACTATGCAATAAAAACAGCCAGTAAAAAAATGTTTATGGGTATAAAAAAGTTTGTTGAAGATGATATTGACAAATTTGGTGATTCTGCAGGGTTAAAGAAAACAGCGTATTTTATTGACAATAAGAAGTTTGTTTCGATACAGGTTGTTGGCGGGCAATATAATTCAGCGAAAGTCTTAGAAAAGAATGTGAAAGATGGAATAGCCACTGTAACAATAGGAGTAAAAAAGAAAGTGATTATCCAAGGAATGAATAAGTACATTCCAAGAATTTTTGGAAGTACTCCAGCTGTGTATTCTGCCTTTAAGAGCGAATATTATTAGCCGCGGAGCATATCATCGTTGAGAGGATCCTCGTTAACTTCTTCTTCAACTTTGGTTTTGTCCTCAAAATACATATTATGCTCTTTAATCTTTTTGTCAAGTGTACTTATATGTTTGTATAGACTTTTTGTTGCACTAATATTAATCCTTGATCCGGTCCCCTTAAATTGACGAAGCTCATTAGCTATAGCGAATACATCTTCTCCAATCATTTTCAATAACTCTTCTTCAGAATATCTTGAGCTCTCGCCCATATTGCCAACGACAGAATCCTTCTCAGATGCATACTGACTCTTACCACTTACATGAGGATAAATGTATACGGTAGAGAAAACAATGAAGTACAGGTCATTTACGAGGGTTCTAAAACAGTTCTCATTCTTGTTGACTTTAGACACACCTCCAAATTCTATAATCTTGTTAAGCCAATTGGTTATTCGAAAAGTTTTTGATAAAGCTTCTGCAGCTAAAGATTTGTAGTCTGACTCATATGAATCAATTTCTAATTTTTTAAAGACGTCTTCGTCATATAATCTAGGTCTAGTGTCCAAGGTAATCTCCTTTTAGTTTTATTCCTTAGATCTTATCATATTTTTAAATAATAAACTGTTTTACCTTGTTTCGAAATGATAAATTTTCCCGAGGATATCCAAGTGCATTACAAATGAAACGAGTGTCATAATAATAAGCATCGATAACAGCATGAGAGTGTCCGGATATCCATACTTTTAAATTCTTATTTTCTTTAAGGATCTCTCTTCCGTCAAAAGCAAAAAAAGAATTAGTGTCATACGATCGATATACAGGATCTAAAAAATCATCCTCGGGGATAGGCCCGACATGTGAGATGAACACATCCACTTTAGAAACGATCTTATTCATCTTTTGCTTTTGCCAGGCGAAGAGATCAGTAGAACGTTCAGAGACGGCGTACCCATTGTTTACAGAACAGGCCCCAGACAATCTACAAAGAGATTCTTTGTAAGCTTTTTCCTCTGTATATTTCAATTTTAAATATGATCCGTCATACCACATTGTTGCGCCACCAAACCGATAGCCTTCGATCTCAATAAACGTACCGTCTAGTGCAAAAATTCCTTGATCACTAAGGCTATTTACAGAGCGAATAAGATAGTTGTATTTTCTATAAGAGCTTCCAAACTGAGAGAAGTCTTCTTCATCCATATACAATTCGTTATTCCCAGGCACATACAGGATATATTTATACCCGCCAAATTCTTTTATCTTAGTTAAAAATTCAAGAACATCTGGTATCTTAATATCTACATCTCCTGCAATAACAAGAATATCTGAAAAGACGTGGTGTCCAGAATATAAGCCTCTGAAAAAGTCTAACAAATTAAAGTTTTTTCCAGTCCTGTAATGTGACAAATGTAGATCACTAATAATGTCAATTAGCATTTTCACTCCTTTTATAAGATGTACCAATATAAACCTTCTTAGTTCCTAGATAAGTTAATTTCTCTGACGGGTCATATTCAGCCGGGATGTATAAATTTCCTTTATCGGTAAGGAATATGGGTAGATTAAAAAAATTAGAATCAAATGTCTCAATGGATAAATTAGAGAGCGCCTCTTTTGCGCCAGTAGAGTCTTTGTGTGAGAATATGTAAAAGACTCTGTCATTTGTAGTAAGGATTGTAGTGTCATTACTAAAAATTTGTAAAAGAAGTTCATTGTATGAATCTTTCAGCTTTGCTATTTCAGGATGTTCTCCACTAAGAGTTTCTTCCATACACGTGTAAAGAAAATGAATACTATTGTCTTCATTAAACCGGCTGTTTTCAATGTCCTTATATCGACTAAGCTCTTCTAAGTGGAAGATAGCCATAGAATAATCTCGTATATTGTCAATCATGTTATCTCCTTTATGTTTAGTCCTTATTATTTTAGCAAAATAAAATTAACTTTATCTAAATAACAATATTTATAACCCTGCGATCATAAAGAAAACCTCTCCGTTAACTTCTTTTTTTGCAAGGTAACCTTCTTTAATACAATCTTCAGAACTTATATCAATATCAAAATGAGGATTAGTCATTTTATTACTGCCAATATTTGTCCATGTTATATGTTTTTTTAAGACAACATTGTGCTCGAACATAACCAAATTATGCTCAGTACAAGAACTATCAAGAAGAAAAGTTTTAAACTTTTTTATAACACTATTTGTTAAAGCTATTGATTCTTTTTCTGAAGAAAGGTGTCTTCCATTTAAATATTGACTAAGGTCATAAGAAATATCCATGGAATAATCTACTTCATCTTTGATTTGCTCAGCATAAATTTTGTTAAGACTTATGGATTCTCCAACTACAGGGAGGGTATAGTTTGAAGACTGAGACTTGATATATGAATCTAACCAATTGAAATCATCCAGAGGGCTAGAAAACAAACTTGTGGCAATAAGAGATGCTAGTAATATTTTTTTCATAATAAACTCCTTTTTTGTTACCAGTGTATAACTTTTTATTATAGTCATCTACTTTTATGGAGTTAAGAAGTATTAAAAATTATTTAAAGATATTCTCTTCTAAGATGTTTAAGTGCGCTCTTACTAACAGAAGAACTATTAGTATTCATAGAAATAAAAAGATCTATCACAGCCTCTTCTTCAATTGCTTCTGGCAGAGTGCCAATATTGCAGGCTTGGGTTAGAAACATTTCTTGATCTAGTTGATTTAAATCACTAAAAAACATTTCATGAAAAGTTATTTTACCCTCATAAAAATCTATGATCGTCTTAAGTCTTTCTTTGCCGTCAATAATCTCTTCAAGTTGAACCTCATCTTTTTCAAATATATGCATAAACGAAAAATTACCAATACTGATAGCTCTATTGATTAAAATAGATTCTAAAAAGTCTTCCTTTTTAGATTTTCCCCAACTAAATTCGACCTGATATTCAGGGTTCATATTGATATCATTTGTATAATATCGAGTAATTAAGTCTGAAATTTTACTAGCTTGAAAATTAGGAGCTTTTCTAAAGCTTTTGAAGAATTTTATTCGCTTTTTACTTTTTGGTTTTTTGAAGATTTCATGCCAAGGTGATACAATTACTTCTTCTGTGTTAATGTTTTTCAGCAAATAAACCTTAGTATCAGCATATGACCAAACAACACTATATGTCTGTTCAGAATTTAAGATGGTAACAAGCTCTGCAACATCGAATTTTCTTGTTGGATTTCTATATCGAAAACATTGAATAATAGCATTATCTAGATCTATTTTTTGCTGCTTAAGATTTTCTATATCTACATAGTGTTGAGATTTTGAAATCTTAACTTGTTTAAGTGCAATAAGGTTTATACCTAAATACTTGGCTACCGATGCTTTGTCTTTGCCTAAATACACCGTTGGTTTTTCAGATTTTGGTTGAATAAAAAAGCTTTTTGTTTTCATAGTATTCTCTTTTGTTTTTGTTACAGATATTGTACCAAGGGTTTCATATGTTTGAAATAAAGTATAAAGGAGTGTTTTTTAGTTAAGATGTCTTTAAGAAAGCCCTGATCCAGTTTCCAATAATTGGTACCAAACTATTTTTGTTTGTGAACTTAGATCAAGTATGTATATTATAGCGAAAGGAGAACAAAATGTTTGACGGAATCTTCAATGATCTATCCATGTCAACGTTTTTAATTTCTGCAGCTATAATTTTATTATCATGGTCTTATATTGCTAAGACTATAAAAAAGACTCTTACTTTAGGAGTTATCTCAGTTTCAATTTACACATTTGTGATATATATACATGGAGTAGACCAAGCTTCTCTAGCAATAGGGATTTTAGGCATTTTAAGCATGCTTATAGGGCTTTTATCTTCTAATAGAGTGAAAGATATTCTATTTAAGATAATACCATTTTTAAGCATTGCTATTGTCTTTATTCTGGATTACTCCGTCTTAACTATTTTACCAGCGCTAGCTTTATTCTTCAGTTCTCTAGGATCTCTGTCTACTAATCTGTTTACTCTAAAAATTTTCTCGTTCTTATCAAATTCAGTTTGGCTAGCATTTGGGTTTATGATAATGTCACCTCACGCAATAATTTTTGACACTATAGGGAACTTAGCCTTGATCTATTTTTTCATAAGTCAGAGAAAAGGTTTTATTATCTATCTCAAAAGTTATGCCAACCTTAATAAAAAGTAGTAGTTTGTCTAAGTAAAGTCAACCAAGCTTAGCGCTGATAGAATATCTTCTATAATCAAAAAAAGGATATATTATGGCTGTTATAGTAAAAGCTTTATGCTACAAAGGTGAAACTGTTTTTTTCAATATGAAACTTGCTGAAAAACAAAAAGTAAGTAAAAAAGGGATGAAAAGAGTTTCAAACCTTCACAGAGAAAGAATCGATGTATTTCAAAGAATGGATTCGCTAGATAAACGCGAACATTTAAAATTACGTAAGCTAGGTATTAAGATTGTTGCAATAGACAAGCAACTTCAAAAAGCTTGGAATTTTGATTATTCTCCAGAGCACTTCACTTGGTGGTTCCGTGTTCCAAAGTGTAAATGTAATGTTAGCAAAAACTGGGATCTTGTCGGTAAAGCTGAAAACTCAATTAATGCAAGATGTCCTGTACATGGGTTCATGGTATAGGCTCTCTGCTAGACGTTAAAAACTACAAAGATGAATACTTATTCATCTTCCTTCATAAACACCTTATAAGCTCTATTTAAGACACACTGATATATCATAAACAAAAAAGTGAATAAATCCTATGCAAAAAAAACTATCCCTATATAAAAAAGAGTTTCCTTATCGAAAGTCAACGTACCAATGGAATAAAGAGATTTTACACTACGAGTATTTTCGACCTTTAGATATGATCCTAGCGAAAAGAAGTTCCTGGTATAACCGATACATAAAAGACCGTGTATTTGACAGGAACATGATCAAAGGATTGTGCTTTGGTGAGTTTTATGGAAGAGAGAAGGTTATTTTTCAGAGAATAGAGTGGAGATAGAAGATTCTATTCTTCACTTACATTTTTTACTGATCCAACTAATGCTCCATACATAAGCGCTCCTAAAGATGAATTAAAGTAAACCAGTGCACCAAAATCTCTTTGAACTTCAAACATAGTAGTTCTAACCTCATGTTCTTGACGTTCAAGAAACACTTTAGGGGAGGTTATGTGATCTATTCTAAACGTAAAGTTATTCTTTCTTAACTCAGAGTTCTCATGGTAAGGAACCATTGCTTCGTCTGTTAAAATAGTCTTGTCAACAATAATATCTCTAGTTTCAAAGTTGTCACGATACTGGTTAGCGATAGATGAAAAAATAAGCTTTCCACTCTTTCTAATTTCCAGCTCGTCATGGACAATAGGTGTAACGTTATTAGAGATGTTTTCCATAATAAGAAGTTGCTCATGTAGGACTCTTTTAACTGTGTCATTAAACAACTCGTATAACGAATCTCTATTGGGCTTATCAAAATAGATATTACTGTTGGTAAAGATCTCTTCTATTGAGCTGGCAGTTTCAGAGGTCTCTTCAAATCCTAAAAAGGTAATAGCTCGATAATGTCTTTGAATATGCAACCTAGCTACGACACCAATCTTTAAAAACTCTTTTTCTACGATCTTTTTAAAATCTTCTAGAACTGTTTTTGATTTAACAGAGATAGTAAAGTCTCCTACTTCAGATGAAAGACTTCCATCTGAAATAGAACTACTAATAGCAAGGTTTTCCACAAAATAGTTTTGTCTTTTAATTGAGCCAAGAGCACTTAGACCATCCAAGATAATAGAGAGACACTTAGATTCAGAATCTTCTGAATTACTTCTCATAAAGCTGTATAAACCTTCAACACTGTCTTCCACCTTCTGGTGAAGATTGCTATATTTAGTTTTAGTCCATTTCATGATATCCCCTTTATATGTGTATATTATATAGGAGAGTAACTAAGTTAGATGTTACAAATAAAGGGGCATAAAAAAGTTTATTCTATCTTAAGTTTAAGTCTTTTGATCTCGTCTAAATCGACAATACCTTGACTACTATAATTTAAATAGTCTTGGCAATCCATATCTAGATCATTAATAAGTTTCAAGTAAAAAGATGTAGTTTCCTCGGGAAGAATTTCCTTGCATTCAAAGTATGTATCTACACCTATATTTTTCAAAAATTCTTTAACTTCTTCATTTGATAAACCCGCGCGCTTAAGCTTAACTAGATCTTCTCCTGAGTTTAAGGTTAAGTCCATTCCTTTGACCTGATCACTGTCAATCCCCTGCTCAATAAGGGCGACAATAGTTTTAATATCTGAGACGTGTGCACTAAGCCACTCCATGTATTGGTCAGGAGTTAACCCGGATTGGCTAAGAGCTTGTAAAGTAGACCCGTTAGAAGTTAATTTAAACCCAACATCCTTCCATACCGATAAGTCTTCGGGAGAAATGTTTCCAAAAGCCTCTCTCCAGTTATTAAGATACATAGGCTCTACGATACCTATGGATATCCAAGATGAAGCTTCTTCAGGTGTATACCCCTCTCTAACCCACATAGAAATACGAACAACTGTTATTGCTCTAGGATTATTTACTAAGTTTTTCTTTACCTCAATCCAAGGACGAAGGGCTTCAAAATCTGTAAGTCCAACACTCTGAAGTTCTTGCAGGTGGGATAAACGCTTTACACCAATATAATCAAAAGCAGCTATATCATCTTTATTTCTTGCGCCATATTTCACATATTCACATAAATCTTTAGTTTGGCTTGTTTTAAGCTTCAAAAGCATATGAAAAGCATCTTCTTTAGATATTTGATTTGAAATCATTATTATTCTTGCCTCGTCGTCAAATCCCATTCCTTTCCAAAAAGAGCTGTTGTCTATGTTTGAAATGTTTAGATCCTCAGTTTTGTCAGAAGACCTTAGAATTTCCAACATGTTAAGATCTAAATTTTCTTTACTAAAGCAGTGAGTATTAGCAAACGAAATGTTTTCTATAGATATACTTTTATCAGGCTGTAGATCTCCGCATTCTGGGACATAAATATTATGTAATGCCCAAATATAAAAGAAGCTATACTTCTCAATAATTTCATCTTTGTCAGCATAATCAGAGAGGCTTCGGCTAAGAGATATTTTAGCTCCGTTAGTTGACTCCATTTGTGAAACAGCGTCATGGTCCCGCTCAGATCCACATCCAAAAAATAAGATTGAAATTATAGAAATTGTTAGTAAGTAGTTTGTCCTCATTAAAGTAGCCTTTTGAATAAATTATTCCTTAATCTTAGTTAAAGTTACCTGAAAAAATAATAAATTTGATTTTAAGCTTTATGAAGATATACTACGCTTATAAATAAAAACAAAGGCTTCTTATGAAGAATGATTTTCTAGATATTTCAACAGCAAGTGAGAAAGAGATTAACGATGAAATTAAAGTTCTATTTGATAAATTTTCTATTAAAACAGATTGGGAACAACACTTGTCAGATGACGAGACTGCGGAGATCTTCTTAGAATACCCTTGTGATACATGTGACATCCTTGGAGGCGTTACTAGAACCAAAGCTACTGAAACAACAGCAGGAGTCTTTGGAATGTTTATTCTGAAGAAGTATGAAGAGATGGATATAGCCTTTTCTTTAACCTTATCAAAAGTCTTTACAGAAGAAGGGGTTGTATTAGGAAGTGTTTTAAATGTTGTTGGAGATTATAAAGATGCATATATTTGGGTAAAAGAGGCTTATGACAGCAATATTAAACCTAAGGTCTATGAAAAAGGTACAAAATGTATCACAATAAATTAGTAGATCTTTCTACTCAAGTTAGCAATCTATTTAATAGAGCTGACGTATCAATTTTATTGATAGATAATATTGTAAGAATTTCTGTAAAAGAAGTTGAGCTGAGTCTAAACAGAAATAAAACGACTCTTTTGTCTGGAAAGAAAGAAGAGGTTTTAAGCTCTAGAGATTGTGATATTTCTGTATTTTCGGACAAAGAAAAAGAGTTACTGAGCAGAGGGTTGCAAAGATATCTCTTTTTAAGATCTTTGGATACAAAAACACTATTAGTTCACATGAAAGAGTCTCTTAGTGTTACTGAGGAATATTGGTTCATCGATATACCTGTAGAACAAGGGATTTAACATGAAGAACTTTTCAAAATCAGCAAAAATTATGTTTGACATTTTAGAGGAGGACTCTTATTTGAATCCTTCGGAAAAAGAGGTCTTAAGGGTTGACACGATAAGAGTTATTGAAAATATTTTTAGAAATATGAATAGTATTGAAAAATCTAGTATCAGTAAAAATATAAAGATTGACATCTTGACAAATCTAAGAGATCAGTCATTTTATTCTATACATTTGATTTTAAAGAATAAAGAGTTTTCTGTGTTTGACAACGATTTAGGTGCTATAGTTTTTAGCAAGATGTATACTTATCTAGTTGCAACAATTGATACAAAATACAAACGTTTAGTAAATGCCATTACTTCAGAAAAAGGTATTCTTAAAGAAAGAAAAGACCTACGAACATTATAGGCAGAGAAAAAAGAACTATGGCAAGAGGGCCTAACAGAAAGATACCAGAGAAGCACCCTGATCCACATCTTTTGGCATAAACAAGCAAACCTATAATGCTAAATGTTCCTATTGAAAAAAGAAGCAATCCAACATAAAAAAGACCTATCAATTTAACAAGAAGCGCTATAGATAGCCAAAAAACAATATTTGAGATAATCGGTTTAATTCGTTTGATAATACTCTCCTCGAAAGTTATAAGAGCTAGTATAACACTTTCTTTTTATTTTAGGGGAAACCCTATAACCTGATCAATTTGTTTTTTTACGGCGTTTTTATGTTTACACATATTCAACAATAACTACACTGCTTTTTAAGTAGATGTACGCTTTCTCATAAGGAGAAATTATGAAACTTAAACCATTACCTTTGTTAGGATCATTAATATTCTTAATTACAGCAATTCTTTTCTTTGACTCGTTTTCAAGATCACTAGAGTTACAGGAAATTAGAGTAACAGACTCTAACAAAACTAGTAAAATAGCTTTTGTAACTAAAGACATTACGCTCTATTTTAATAGAACTAATTATTCTGATATAGAGCCATTTTTATTAGATATTCAAGAAGCATCTAAAATGTCAAAAGTATATCTTCAGACATCTGACACAGATCTATTATTTTTCAATAGTGACGGGTTTGAACTAATTATACCTTTAGATTCTTTTGATTTTTACGACTCAAAAAAGAAACTTACAGGTATATCAATCATAAAGGTTAAATCATGATATCATCTATCAAAGAACTAACAATGTCTATCTTCGTTATGATCGTAATTACAGCATTTGCTGTTCGATTAATCGAACTGGCACACGCTAACTTCTAAACTAAGCCCTTCCGGGCTATCTTCTTTTCAAGATATACATTAAGCTCACGTTAAGGACTAAAAAGATAAACTCCTCTTTGAAATCAAATCAAAGGAAAATAATGGAAGCATTACTTATTTACTCATCTTACGCAATTCTCGGACTAATCGTAGCAATGTGGCTATTCACCTCAGTTGTCATTGTTAAACAAAAAACAGCCGCTGTCGTCGAAACATTTGGAAAATTTTCTTCAGTAAAAGAAGCGGGGCTTTCGTTTAAGCTACCTTGGCCAATCAGTTCGGTGGCTGAGATTATCAACTTGCAGATAACTCAATTACCTAATAATGTTACGGTTAAATCTAAAGACAATGCATTCTTGACTATTCCTGTAAACCTTCAGTATAAAGTAATCCCTGCTAAAATTCGTGAAGCGTGTTATGAACTTGACGATCCAGAAGCACAGATCAGATCTTATGTTCTGAACATGGTCAGAAGTCAGTCTGCAAGTTTAACAATGGAAGAGCTTTATGCGGCTAAAGATTCTTTTGAAGGTGAAGTAAAAGAGTCTCTGAATGAAAAATTCAGTCCATTTGGGTATCAAATTGAAGACCTGCTTATAGATGATCCTCAACCATCTAAAGAGATTGAAGACTCATTTAACAATGTTCTTGTTGCGAAACGTAAAAAAGACGCTGCACAAAATGAAGCAGAAGCATTAAAGATAAAAATGGTCGGAGAGGCTATTGCTGAAAAAGAGAGTATGATCCTAAAAGGTGAAGCTTTTACAGCTTATCGTGCAAAAATTGCAGAGGGTAACAGTGAAGCAATGGCTATTATGTTAGGAAAAGCGAAGCTCATTGATAACGATGGGGAAATTCACTTTGAGAAGATTCCAGATGAAGATCAAATTCCTACAAACATTACAGCAAAAGACGTTTTAGATTTCTTTGAGAGTGTTGACCAGAAAGAAGCTATCCGTTCAGTAGGTAAGCATGCTGGTAACGTTGTTATCGCCGCAAGTGGAAACAACGGAAACAACGGCGTGTCTATTGAAGACGTTATTGCCTTAATAAAAACTACAAAGTAAGTCTTTAAGAGGTATACACCTCTTAAAATAACTCTCTTACATAAGCCCCTTTTAAATATTTTTTAAATACAATACACCTTATAAAGGATATCTCATGGAATTAAGAAACTTAAAATCATTTACCGGCATTAGATGTGAAGAACTTTGGGGTGAAGGGCACAGAGATACTATCGCGGTTGGGATGCATGAATCTTTCGAATTAGAGAATGAGGATTTAGCTGATACACTTGGGCTTGATCATGACGAAAAAATTATGAAAGAAGCCTTAACTAAAATTTCTAAAGATGGTTACTCCCAGTGTGTGTGGGTATGTCTCTCAAAAGAGGATCTCATTGATTCATATATAAAACATCGAGAGGATATGAATCCTGAGGAAGTTGAATATACAGAATATACGTTTGAAGATTGTGTGGTTCTGTCTGATATAGGAACTGAGGGCCTGTTAATAGGATACAAAAATGAACCAGCGTTAAGAACCTTCTAATTCATATGTCAATTATAGAAGATTATGAATGTCAGAGTGGGTTTATAAATCTATCTGAAGAAATAAACATTTCAAAAATTGGAACTGTTTTAGACGCGGGGGCGAATACCGTTGTGATTGATCCAATAGATAAAACGATTCTAAAAGACAATACACACGTGTTGATCATCTCAAGAGAAAGTAACAAATTTGATTTTTTAGTAAAGTTATCAAGACACTCTCGGTTTAAAATAAATTCAATATCAGAGAGGAACTCAATTAGGGCTAATCTCTCTTCTTCAAAATATTATATATTTGAGATGTCTAGATTAAAAAAACATTCATTTAAAATGAACTATGAGCTAGACAAAGTTTTCTATTACAACGCGTGTAACCAACGTGACTCCGACATTGTTAAGTTTATACATGTAGATAGTTATATGAACGAGCTTTCCGGAGCCTTTAAGCTTGCGATATTAGATCATCCGAACTCTGGCTTGCAAGAGATAGAAAAAGAGGTGATAGAGGCTGTGAGAGAATCTTTAGAGGCATTACAAAGAACAGGATCGGATAGACTTTTCAAACTAGATTTAAATAAAGAGCAATTTGCATCTTTTAATGAAAAGTTGATCTGTATAGATCCTGTTATCTATATTTAGTTTTATCGAAGCATAATTACAGGGATAGCATGTTTTTTTGAAAGTTCCGCAAGCTCTTTGGCCTCTTCTTTTGTAGACACAACCTGTCCAAATTCAATAGTTGTCTGAAGAAATCTTCGTGCGCGACCCTCTGGATCTTTGACAATTGGATGAGATTTAGAAGGATCGGTTGTCATACCAAATCTTTTGGCGAGAGCTTCTATTTTCAGAAGCTCCTTTTCTTTAAGAGTTAAGTGCAGCATTTTGAAAATCCACTAGATGTCCGAAGCCTTCAATAAGCTCATTCAAAGCCTCAATAAACTCTTCGATAGAAAGAGTAGGGAGATCTTTTTCAAGTTTAATTAAAGGATCCAGAGCGCTAACATCTAGAACAGTCTTTAAAATTTCTGTGATCTGCTGCGTTAAAGAGTTCCCAAGAGAACCCTTTCTTTTTTTAGAAGTAAGAGACATAGTTCTTAAAAGAAAAAGGATTTCTCTAATGTCCTGTAGTTTTTCCATGTTAAAAACGAGAAATATATAGTCTCCAGAGGTGTTCTCTTTTTGAAAGTTTGCAAATGGATAGAATCTATTTGAGACTGGTGCTGTTTTAAGTATATTTTTAGTCGTGTCATATGCTGTTGCAAGGTATTTCATAAATAGAGCCTTTTTTTAAAGTATATAGAAATAGTGCTTAAATTATTCTTTGTTGGGAGAAGGTTGGGAGAAGGTTGGGAGAAGCTCTGTTTGTTTTTTGATATAATCAATATAAATAAATAAAGAGGAGACCGGAATGAAAAGAGTTGTTCTAATAGGGCTAAGCATCTTATTTATTGGCTGCCAAGGGTCAACACCTCATACAAATAAAAGAAAAACTGTTTATATAAGCAATGGAATAAATGCGCCAACAATAGTTCATATAACTGAATAAGTGTTTAAGGTCTCAATATAATAACAACACGTCTATTTTTCTGTCGACCTTCAGCTGTATTATTGTCAGCAATAGGGTTCATTTCTCCAAGACCTTCAATCGAAATCCTATTAGGCAAAACATCGTTCAGAATAAGTTCTCTTCGAACACTATTTGCTCTTTTTATGGCCAGAGTTGCATTTAATGATCGACTTCCTTTATTGTCAGTGTTACCAATTAGAAGGATGTTTCTCTCTTTATTCTTGCCTGAGTTTAGTTTTTTAGAGTAATCTTTGATCAAGAGCCTTGATTCGAAAGTAAGAGAGGCTTTAGCAAAATTAAACTTTAGGTCTTCTGCAGAAAATTGGAAGACAGGCTTCTTATAAACGAAAACTTTATTTGACTCTTTACAGGGAGCGCACTCTCTTACAGCAGGACGTGGCTCAGGTTCAACATATTTACGTCCAAACCGGAAACTTATACCTCCAGTTGCGAGGATATTAAGATGGCTATCTGCTACACCAGCTAATGTTTCAAACTTAAGAGACCAACGATCGGTTAAGTTTAGCTTAATCCCCGCAGCAGCATCTATAAAAAGGCCACTGTCCGGAGATTCCGGACGGTCAGAGAAACTAGAGTAGCCTGCTCCCGCCTTAAGATAAGGTGTTAATCTTTCTGTATAAGGAACCTCATAAACACCGTTAATAGCCATAGACGTATACTTGGACCTTTCTCCAGTAGAGTAAAGTTCTATATTCTGGGAGTGTATAAAAGATATTTCTGGTCGAATAGGAAAGTCTAATCCATTATATTGAAATTGAAGTTGATACGCGAGGCTCCTAGCCATATTTGTATGAAATCCATTTTCAGAATCACCAATAAGAAGAGATAGCTCATTTTGATAAATTTCATGAGCAAAAGCCGAGGATATTACAGTCGACAGAACAATAGGTATAAATAATAATTTAGTCATGATATTCTCTCAATATATTTAGCTTGTAAAGTATAGCATTATTTGATTTAAGAAAGGGTATAATAAAAGAAAAAGGATAGTTAGATGGATATATACTCAAAAGGAAAGTACCCTGCAAACAAGTTGTCAAACTTTACATCCTTCCAGTTTATATTTCAGGGCGTTGCTTGTGGCTCGATGGAGGGATTACTACAGTCCTTTAAATTTGAGAAAGAAGCGTCCCAGATTGCGACGTGTAAATTGAGTGGGGCGGCTGCGAAAAAGAAAGGTTCTGGAAGAAATAGCTTTTGGAAATCCAAGCAGACATTATGGTGGAAAGGCACCGCGTATAAAAGAAAGTCTAAAGAGTATAAGAAGCTCCTTGATCAAGCATACGAAGCTTTATATACTAATGATAGTTTTAAAAAAGCACTTGCTGCGGCAGGCCCTAAAACAGTATTTACCCATAAAATGGGTAGAAGTAATAAAAAAGAGACAGTTTTAACTGAAAGTGAATTTTGTAAGAGACTTCAATCTTTAAAAGATAATGGTCACTGCTAAAAAAAATGCTATAATAATTCAAAACAATAAAAGGAGAATCTAAATGGATATTGATAAAGTTGAACAACTAAGTTCGTTCCCAAATTATCTTGAATATGTAAGAATAGAGATTCTAAGACCATATTCAGTAATCTTTGTAATTTTCTCTATATTTTTAATATGGCTTGAGTATGTAAATTTATATACTTTTATATTAGGATATACACTTTATTTTTGGATGAATTATTCTTTTGATAAAAGGATTTTCAAGGCCCTGCACGGTAGAAAAAAAGATGTAAAAGAGGAGAAAGATAATGATTGATAAATTATATGAGAAAATAAATAATTTAGAGTATAGAGGCGAGGTTCCTACAGAAGCGGTACAGTTCGCGAAGGATAATGGTCTTGTATTCATTATGGGTGGTAGTGACGATTTAATGTATGCCTACGGAGCGAAATCATATCTAACTGATTATGAAGAACATAGCTATGGAGACGATGGAAATGATCTAAAAGATATTGGAGATGAACGTCTGAAAAAAGAGGCTGCTCAATTAGGACTAAAGATATTTTGGTGCGGGAAAATTCTCAATAGAAACGAAGAGATCAAAGAAGAGATTGAAGGATATGATACAGATAAGCAGGGGGCATTTAGTTACACAGTAAATGACAACATTGAAAGTAAAGATTTTATTGTTCTTGAAAATGAGGGTGAAGATGAAGTCTATTGCACCGGCCTTATAATCAAGCTTCCAGATGACTTTGAGGCATCTGTGGAGGAAGAGGATTAGACCTCTTTTCGCTTATGTCTAAAAAAGATCGTGTTTGCTCTGTCCTTCTTGTTAAAAGAGATGTGTCTACCCTCTTTTTGATTTTGCTCACTAGGAGTATTTTTTTGGACCTCCACATTAAACAACTTTAAATATTGCTCTACATAATCGAAAATCTCTTCACTATTTATCTTAAATGAAACAGACTCGTTAAACTTGCTGTTTTTAATAGTTCCAGACAACGCAATCATAGCTGAGTCAAGATCACTAATGAATAGTTGACCTTGATTCAACTGAATATTTTCAGAATCTTCAATATTGTCTTTATGATCTTCAATAAAATGTGCCAAGATATGCTCCATAATCTGTTTTTCTTCAATCTCACCAGTTCTTTCTTCAGTCATAATTTCTCCTTAATTTTGGAAAGTATATAATGAGTTAACTTAATTTAAGATAATTAAAGTTATCATGTGTAAAATAGAAAGGTTAGTTCTATGAATGAAATAATTACACTATCAAAGTCTTTTCACGAAGACATTCAGTCTTTCGGAGAACTTGTTCTTTTTGAAAAAGATAACATAGTCTACGCAGACACCCTGAATTATGTCTACTTTATAATCTCAGGTAAATTAAAGATATCAGAGATCAATTTTGGGACAAACAAGGAGCAAACTCTAAATATACTTTCAAAGGGTGATATACATGATATTGTAACGATTATGGACTCTGCCCCTCATGAATACTCTTTAACAGCTCTAGAGCCTTCGCAGGCTATTAAAATGCCTATAACTATCGTTAGATCCTGGATAGATGAAAGAAAAGAGTTTAGAGACTACTTTTTAAGATATGTTTCCAATCAGATAAGATCTGTAGAAGAGTTGGCTTTAGGATTGTCGCTTCATACAAGTCTTACGAGATTGATAAAATTAATACTAGATAGTGCAGATAAAAATTCAAGAAAGTATCAGTGGATAAAAGGGTTAAATCATGAAGAGATCTCTGCGATAATAGGAAGTGTTCGAAACGTAGTAAATAGAGACCTTCAAAAACTTAAGAAGAAAGGGGTTATAGACATTAAGCGAAAAGCAATAGAGCTTAAAGATATAACTATGTTGGAAGAATAATGGACGATATTGTAAATTACATAATAGCTATAAGCATATTGGTGTCACCATTTTTCTTGACAGCGTTCTTGCTTCATAAAAATAAGGTAATTGAAGATGTTACATATATTCGAGTAGTACATAAAATGAGCTTTTTCTTTTTTCTTATAATTGTGACGTCAACTTTATTGAATTTTTCAAACTTCAAATCAATAATAATCACAACTGTTTTATATTTAATCTATGATCACCTTGTTGATAGAGAGTTCCCAAAGACAAAAGTTTAAAAATAACGCTCGTTGCATAGCTATACTATGCAAACGAGGAGTTAAGAGACCTCAGCATCTATTACATCGTCATCTACGTTATTAGCTGCAGACGTATCTTCTTGAGCCTCAGAGACCTGTAGCGCCGCGATAACGTCATCGATATCTCTTATGCTGGAGTTCTCATTTTTACTGATATCTTTTGCGCGCGAAAGAGCACTATGACTTGGAGTTTGCTTTTCCACAGCACTAATCAAATGATCAAGTTCATTCTTCTTTTTAATCAACTCAATTTTATCTTTATTAGCAGCATTTTCCTTTTCTGCCATGGAGACCATGTTTGCAATTTCTTCTACAGACAAGCCTGAGCTTCCTGAAATCTCAATAGATTGAGACTTACCGCTAGCCTTATCTGTAGAACTGACCGTCAAAATACCGTTCGCGTCAATATCAAATGTTACTTCAATTTGAGGGACTCCTCTAGGTGAAGCCGGGATGCCATCTAGGTTAAATTGGCCCAGACTTTTGTTTTGAGAGGCAAGTTCTGCTTCACCTTGGCAAACATTTATAGTAACGGCAGGTTGATTGTCCTCAGCGGTACTAAATACTTTGTTTCTCTTTACTGGGATAGTAGTTCCTTTTTCAACTAAAACTTCCATAAGTCCACCCATTACTTCGATACCCAAGCTTAAAGGGGTTATATCTAAAAGAAGCATGTCAGAACTATCTCCATTTAAGATACCTCCCTGGATACTTGCCCCAAGAGCAACAACTTCATCCGGATTTACTGAGCTATTGAGATCTTTACCAAAGTACTCCTTCAACTTGTTTTTGAATAAAGGTGTTCGAGTAGATCCACCAACTAAGATGATTTCATTTATATCTGATTTACTTAATCCTGATTCATCTAGGACAGAAATACATTTGTCAACAGCTTGATCAACAAGATCTTCTATTAAAGATTCGTATTTAGCACGTGTTAATTTCGTAACAAGGTGAATTGGACCAGCGGCCCCAGCTGTAATGAAAGGAAGGTTTATCTCTGTCTCTTCAGTAGAAGATAGTTCCTTTTTAGCAGACTCAGCAACATCTTTTAGTCGCTGCATAGCCATTACATCTTCTGATAAGTCAATACCATTATCACTTTTAAAATCTGAGACAAGCAAATCAATAACTCGGTTATCAAAGTCGTCTCCTCCAAGAAAGGCGTCTCCACCTGTGGATAACACTTCTACAAGATTATCTGCTGTTTCAAGAACAGTTACGTCGTAGGTACCTCCTCCAAGGTCAACAACAACAATATTTTCTTCTTTCTTACTTTCTGTTCCATAAGATAAAGCAGCACTAGTTGGCTCATTTATAATACGAAGAACATTGAGTCCCGCAATAGTCCCAGCTTCTTTTGTCGCTTGACGTTGAGCGTCATTAAAATATGCGGGGACAGTAATAACTGCATCGACAACTTCTGAGCCAAGGTAATCTTCTGCGTCAGCTTTAAGCTTTCCAAGAATCTTTGCACTAATTTCCTGAGGGGAATATGTTTTACCATTAATAAAAACTCCACATGCACCATTTCGGTCAACAATTTCATAATTTAACTTATCTTTTGCTTGCTTTGCTTTATCTTCAGAGAACATTAGCCCCATGATTCGTTTAATTGAGTAGATAGTATTTTTTGGATTTGTAATAGCTTGTCTTTTAGCGGGTTCTCCTACAAGAACCTCACCTTTGTCTGTAAAAGCTACAATAGATGGTGTTGTGTTTTTACCCTCTCTGTTAGGTATAATTTTTGGCTTTCCATTTTCATAGATAGCAACAGCCGAGTTTGTGGTTCCTAAGTCAATTCCTATAATTGTATTCATAATAATTTTTCCTCTTTGTTTAAATTTAAGAGAATAATATATAAATTCTGATTATTTGAATACCACTAAAGTTGCAAAACTACGAATTTTGATATTCACCTGTCCATTCAGGAATTTCAAACAAAAGAACATCTTCTGTACTGTCGCCTTCAATGAAATTCTTAATAGCTTCTGCACGTGCACTAAAGTTCTTTTTTTCTTCACCAAGTTCCGATAAAGATAAAGCTGATCCATCCGGGATAAAGTAAGGGTCAAAGTCAGAGCCTTCTGCTATATCGTCAAGCGTGATAACACCATCGATTTTACCAGAGTATAGGTGTACAGATTGCCCGTCGTTATAACCTAAATTTACAATCCAAGAGACCTTGTCTCCCTCTTTAAGCTCATGAAGTTTCCATCTGATATCAACAACTTCAATATCATTAACAAGAAGGATTGTATCTTCTACGATAAACCCTCCACCCATATCTTTTGCTTTATGAAGGATAACTTCTCGCGCTGTACCTTTAACTTCTTTAATGTCTGGACCTTGAACAACTTCAAGATCTGGAATATACTCTGTGTACTCTGTAAATTTTTTATGGTTAGATGTAGATAGTATCATATTAAGTCCTGTGTTGAATTTAGAAGAATTATACTATGAAAAGACTTAAGAGGGATTGAAATGGAGGTAGCGAGCCTAGTTAGGAATGGCCTATTGCGCTGGTCAAAAAACAAGCCCGAGGTAACTAATTACTCCCGCTACGAAAAGTAGTTTAACATAAGAAATCTTAATTGTAAATAAAGATGATATACTTTTAAAAAGAGGAAAATTATGAAATTAAATATTTTTAAAAGTAAGCTTGATAAAAAAATAGAATATTATCTTTTGCTAGAGAATACGCTGTATGATTTTGTACAAATAGAAAAAAATGGAGATGTGTATATCTATAGCTTAAAAGAGATACTACCTGCATTAGGCTTTAAGAAGAAATATGAAAAACTACAGATACGTAACAAAGCTGGTAGTGAAAAATCAAGGATACAATTTGTACCAAAGAAAGGCTTGCCTTCCGAAGAAGACCTTTTCAACGAAATTACTCTTATGATTAAAAAAGATTTCAATATTGACATTAGTTTTATCTTGAATTTAAAAAGTGCAGCTATTAAAAAAGTGATCAAAGATAAAAAGAAGGATATTGGCCCGTTAAGATTTAAGAAAAAGCCTTCGCTAGCTATAGATGCGCTGAAAACATATAGGTCTTCGAAAATAATTTTAAGGACAGACCCTGTAAATATCTCAGATAATTATGATTATGTTCAAAAAATAATTGAAGTTCTAAAGAAAGAGGGTTTGTTAGTAGAGGCTATAAATGGGCAGACGTTTAATGTCGGGGGATTGATTATTAAAGAAATAGATAGGAGTTATAAATTAGGTGCACAAGCTTTTCAGGCCATTAAGAACATAAACCAGATGAAGTTACTAGAGAGACTTCAAGATGACACAGATATCTCCTTTAAATCAGCGAGATTGCTTCAAGGAATAAATAAAACTCTAACTAAGATGGATTCAATAAATTGATTACATAAAGACTTGTTTTTAAAAATACTGTAAGCTTATAACAACCCCACTTAATTTTATTAAGGCGTTAACAAGTTGCCTGTCTATATAATAGACCCACATTCAGATATTTTACATATCTTACAAAAGGAGACTTCATGTCTACAAACACAAAACTCATACTATCCGCGATCACTTTCGTTCTTATACTAGCTGGCTTAAACTCAGCAAGTTTTTTACCATCGTATATTTTATTCTATATCATAACAGCAGGTATTCTTGTTGCTTATGGACTTCTAGGGTTAATCGATGAAAAGTTCGATCCATCTGAAGATCATTGGATTAAAGACCCAAAAATATTGATAGCAAGCGGAATATTATTTCTATCTATGGTGTTATTTATAAACTCAAGCTTTTTAAACAGTGAACGATTATATAAGACACTTGAAGTTGCAGATGTAAATACGTCTGAATTAACTTTCGAAAAACATAGATCAGTAACATTAGCTATGGCTTCAAAAGTTGCTAATAAGATCTTAGGTCAAAAAATTGACGGTGTGCAGATTTCTTCTCAATATCAGTTAAATACTGAAATGGCTTCTGTACAATTAGTAAACGATGAACTTCTTTGGATCATTCCTTTAGATTATTCGTCTTTCGCAAAATGGTTTAGTCGAGATTATATTCCAGGATATGTAAAAATTTCTGCTACTAACCCTCGTCAAGCTCCAGAATTAGTGACTTCTTTCAAGATGACAGCTAGTCAAAACGCGTTTTCAATGGATTCTATTGAACGTATTGCATATATTGAATCTGGCTTAAAAAATGTCAAGACTCACTTCGAAGTAGATGAAAACGGTAAACCTTTCTTTATCTCATTAGTTATGGTTCCTTCAGTTGTATTGTCTGCTCAAAAAGTAGAAAGCGTTATTGTAACGGATGCCCAAACTAAAGAATCTATAAAAGTTTCTGTTGAAGATGCTCAAAAAGAATTCCCTTGGATTGATCAACTTGTCGCTGAAGATTATTTAGAAGCTCAAATTGAATGGTACGGAGAATTTGCTGAAGGATACTGGAACACAGTGTTTGGAGGATTGAATATCAACAAGCCTACAACTTACGATGGAAACGAATTATGGTTTGTTAAGGCTAATGGAAGAACCATGTTTTTTACAGGAATGACATCTAATAATAACAATGATCAATCTTTAGTACAAGGTATTCTAGTTGACACAAAGACAAGAGAAGCTTTTTCTTTTGATCTTTCTGGCGTTATGGACGAAAATGGAGCTATTGCAGCAATGAACGCCGCTTTAGGTGCAAATGGTGCTAGCTCTATTAAATGGCATGCAGTATTACCTCAACCTTTAATGATTGACGGCGTCTTTTATTGGGGTGCAGCAATCGTATCTAAGTCAAACTTATTTCAGCGTTCTGCTTTAGTTAAAGGAAATAATGCAGCTAATGTTTACATTGCTACAACTTACAACAAAGCTATTCATTTAGTAAAAACAAAAAGTGTTTATTCTCCAGATACTGACTCTAAAACATCGCAAGACGATGAGACTGTCACTATTTCAAGAAAAAAGCTTGATCTTATTTTGAAAAAAGTAGATGAACTTAACAGTCTAGTAGAATCTTTCCGCTAGCAAATTTAGACCTAGGCGCTTGTCGCCATGGCCTTTCTCTTTAAGAGTTGTTAATAATATCGTGTGAATAGGTCTTGTAAGGCTATATAGCTGTATATTTATAAGTTTGTGGGTAGATATTCATATTAAAGGAGAAAGGGCGTACAAGCCCTCTATAAGAAGATTAGTATTCATCTCCATTTGTATAAATCTCTTCATTTTCAAGATTTAAGATTTTAACATAATCATTTTCGTTTTCACCTTTACCTTCGATATCTCCAATTTCACATTTGAAGGCTTCGAGCCAATCTGGATTTGACGGGTAGATCTCTGGAAGGATGTCGCCAAAGGTAATTGTTCCAGGATCGTCAGATTCTCCAAAAAACTTTTTAAGAAGTTTCTCCTGATCATCTTTTGGAATATAATATGCAACTTCTGCAATTTCATCTCCATTAAATGTTTCATCCATATTCATGGTACCAACAAAAACACATGCTGTATCAAAATCTACGTCATCCGCAAGAGTTAATAGCAATGGATAGACAATTCTCTTTTCTACTTTTTGAGTTGCAAAAAGGAGGTCTCCATCGTCAAACTTTTCAAGAAAGTCAGAATCATAAGGATCAGGATTTGAAGAACTAAATAATGTAATTTTAGAAACTTCTTCCTCAGAAAGATCAATATCCTCCACGTAATCTGAAAAATCTTCATCTTCATAAACCTCTAAAGTTACTGTGGCACGATCAATATCACAAATAGAAGGTCCATAAATTTGAAGTAACTCTGTGTTATCAAATCCATTAACCTCAACGTCATCTCCATCTTTATCAACATAAGAGTAAGATGAACCAATGTCCTCTTCGTTTTCAATAGCTAAATTGATAGCGGCCTGATCTTCTTCATCTGTGATCCCTCCAAAAGTATACTCTGCTCCAGCAGATTGGATTCCTAGTTTTAAATATTTCATGTGTTACTCCTGTTGTTTGTTTTGGAAAGTATAGCTTATTTATTGGGAAGATTTTGTTAATTAATTATTTTGAAGAAATAGAGTTTTGGGCAATCGGTACTCTATAAGTTAAAGGTCCTTCCTTTTAATGAGCCCGAAGGCTTCCCTTTACCAGGTTCGAGGCATTTCTGACTGCCCAACCTTGTGCATATGTGTAAGTCAGTATCCATGCACGTCGAAGAATAACACCTTACTGATTCTTAGCAAGAGATGTTAAAAGCCTCTGCATCTTATTAGACATAAAAGTCTGAATAGCAAGCTGTGTAATCAACGAAGATGATCGTTCAATGGCATCTGATACTGAAACAACGACAAGTTCTATATGTTCGTTTTCACTCTCTGAACCAGTAGCCCGACCATTAAGTTGTTCAATCTCTTCATTTGAAAGCTCTAGTTCATAAGAATATATTGAGATCCATTCATCGCTGCCGCCAGGAGAAGCAAATCCAGATGTAAGGTGCTGAAGTTTGTCGCTTTTGAAATCTAGATCAACTCCAATCTCTTCTTCAAGCTCCTCAATTGCTTTAGATGTAATATTACTTGAGTCATCTAACATGCCAGCCGGAGCTTCTAGGATGTAGTCTCCAGCTGGAACTCGAGCTTGTCTAGTGAACACAAAAAATGTCTCATTAGTGTCAACATTTAAAACAGTAACAAGAATGGCTACAGATTCTCCTCGAATAAAAGCAATGCCGGGAAGATTATTCCCATTGAAATCTGAAGCAATAGCCTCTGCATCTACAAATCCTACTTTTGAGCCAAACATGTGAATTTTATGAATAAGAACCTCTTTGACTATGAAAGACGTTTGAATTTGATCAATCCAGTTTGAGAATTTTTTAGAGTCCTTCAAAGCAGAACGATAAGGATTGTCTCCCGAGGTTGCGAAAGTAATTGGAATTCCTGAAATTTTCATATAAGTTCCTTCTTGTTTGAATAACAGAATTTTATCAAGAATACAATAAAAGAGAGCTTAACAAGTGAAAGTTAAGAACTAATGAGAATCATTTTCTGAGCCTAAAATTTATAAGGTTGAGTAATTTGTACGGGCTTAGGATAGTCTTCTATCTTACACATTCTATACCCTTTCTTGTAGTACATACCTCCTAAACCTTTGTTCTCATACTTAACTTTGTAACAATTGTTATCTAGCTTACCAGTAAAGTTTAGTATATCTATTCTGTTTTTACGGTCTAAGACAAAGTTTTGGTGTTCAACAGTAATCTTTAGTAGACCATTTTCTAATTCAAAGAAATAGATGTTTGAACTTTCATTAACTCGAACTTTCCCGGCACGATTAAACTCAAGCGTCAGGGACCCTCCGCGATCACGATTTCTATCTTTGGCGAAAGTAACGGACTTATCCTGTTTTAAAGACGTTATTGTCCATGTTCCTGTTATTTCTTTAAAAGTAATTCCATAAGCAGAAAGGCTAAGGATCGATGCTGCGACAACTGTTGATAATAATCTGGACATAAATAGTTCCTTTTTTGTGTTATTATACTACAAATAAACTCAAGGGATCTTAGATGACTTACGACTTAGAAATATTCTTTAATAAGACGGATAACGATGTTTTAGATGATAGACCTGTGGAATCAAAATATAAAGAAGAAACAGTAATAGTTAAAACATCTAGTTCGTCTGTTAAACAAGCCAAAGCTGAAGTTTTAAAAAAATATGAAAACGTTGGGTATATACATTTGTTAAACATAGAAAAATCAATATAAAGGAATGATCATGAAAAAATTATTAATAGGGTCAGTATTAGGTCTATCGATACTAATAGGTGGGTGCGCAACAAAAGAGAATATAGTCATTGGAGAAAATGATAAATGTATGGTTAATAAAGAGTTAGCACCTCAATGGGTTTGCATGGGTCAAGAGGATGATAATTTCTATTATGAATCTGGATCAGCAGAATTTAGTAAGGCTGGCTTTGGATTCACTAAAAAAATTGCGATGGCAGATGCTAGAGCAAATCTTTCTCATAGAATAAAAACGACCGTTAAAGATAAAGTTACTATGTATGCAGCGTCAATTGGGATGTCTAAGAACGAAACAGTCGATAAGGTTAACGAGCATGTGTCTAAGCAAGTAGCAAGTAGTATCTTGGTAAATTCTTCTGCTGTCTCTTTGTGGAGATCTAAAAATAGGATGTTTGTATTAGTAAAAGCAAGTAAATCTTCTGTAGCAAAAGAAACAGTAAAAGAGGTCAAGTCGTCATTTTATTCTGAAGATTCTAAATGGCAGGCTTTAAGAAGTGAAGAGGGATTGAAAAAATTAGAAGAAGAATTTTAAATACTCTGTAAAGCCTATAACGTCAGAACTCTTTACAAGATACAACTTAACGTACAAGGACGCAGAGCATCTCGTCTGAAAGCTAACACTAACAGATCTGATCGAAGTATTGTTAGCTACTTCTATAGACTTTAAACAATATTTAAACAATGTCAGTCAAATACTAAGTTTCCTCTACTTGACTGATAAGGCCAATAACCAAATTGGTTAAAGTTTCCTAACCCATATACATTGGTCCCCAAATAAGAAGAACAAACAGATTGTATAAAAAAGAACCTGAATATAAGCTTAATCAATTGATTGTGTGCATTAAATAAAGGATTCTTCAAGAAGCTATAGACCATATTGTTAAACTCAACGATATGGTCTACCTTCAACTTTGGGCCTAAGCCTCCACCAACCTATTGCTAGGATTTTTGCTAATCAGCAATTACCAAAAAACTGATTAACTGAAGATATTCTAGCAAAAACTTATTAAATAGATCTTAACTGAATGAGTTCACCAAGAAAAATATCTCCGGACTTATTGTAAGTTATTTCTCCTATGCCAGAGATAGCAAGCATTTGCTCTTTAGTGTATGGTCGAGAAGAAGAGATAAGCTTAAGAGCCTTGTTTGTCATTACAGAGTATGCTTTACAACCTCTCTTTCGTGAGATAGCTGTTCTCAATAACGCAAGCTTCTCAAACAACTGCTGATCAGTTAAAGGCTGTTGACACTTAGCTACCATCCCAACAACGTCTGCCCCATATTTTTTAACTCGAAGTTCTCCAAAAGTTGGGACATATTTGAGTGCCTCAACTGTTAAAGGTCTATAAGCTAAAATAGCCGCACAAGATGCCTTGTTCAATGACTCTTCGTCTTTACTTACGTAAGATGAGACAAGATCTCTTAAATTATAAAGACTGTAGTAGAAAGGTCCGGACAAAGCCTCTGGAATACTAAACTTTCTGACACCTCTGGCAATGGCATCCATTATCTTTTTATTATTCACCTTCATCCTCCTTGTCTAGTATCTCATCTGCGCGCATAAGAAAGTTATCACAGTCTCTTTTTAAATGAGCAGCTTGAACAGACGTAAGATCTTTTTCGAGTTCAAGAATACGTTGGTAAATAGTTATCTTGCAAATCAACACTCTAGACAACTCGTAATAGATTTCTGGGCCCCGGGCATTCTCAAGTCTCATCTTGTTAAAGGAAATTAGATCTAAGTTTTCGTCAGAAAGGATGGTTTTTCTCAATTCTTCATCTGGTTCAGAATACTGGAGACTTTCAGACACTTTCTGTATTTCAAAAAACAATCGTTTTAGTAATTTAGTTTGTTTTGAATTGAAAACAAGATCTTCACCGCTAGTGTTAAAAGATCTACCGAATAAAGAAGAAAGATGTGACATAACAAAGTTTTCAAGCTTAACATGTTTTTCTAGGAACTCAATATTCTTGTTCAAAGCTTCGATATGGCCCTCGGTATTGTTAAGGATCTCGAGTAAATGAGACAACTTCTTTTCATAATGGCGATGAATCCCAATAGCGATAAAAAAGATTAAAACGGATATCAGCCCTGAAATAATATAAAAATACATTCAAACTCCTTTTGTAAAAAGAGTTTATCTAGACTTAGCTTAAGACATTCTTTGTATAAAATACTAGCTAAACAAAGATCTTTGGCTTTACAATAGATCAAGAGTTCATAAGATGGCGCTAAGACTAGAGATGAGAAATAAGGTATACTTTTTCAAATAATACAAGGAGTTAGTAATGTTTGATCTGTTACCTAAGACTTACATGGATTTCTTAAAAGAATATCCTGAAGGCTGGTGTTATCCAGAAGAGAATGAATCTTATTTTTTAACAAAAGAAGAGTCAAAATGGTCATTGAAGAATGAGCTTGTGGAACTCTGTGAGGTAAGTCACCTTTACCCGATTATGAGAACAGCTTCTGGAGATCTGGTCGCAATAGATTTAAGGCATGACAACAAAATTTTTGACTGCTGTCTTGATAAAAAGCCTGAGAGCTGGTCTTCAATCTCTAATACATTTGAAGATTTTCTTCAATTATACAAGGAGAAAGGAGTCAATATATCATATGAAATAGTTAAGGAGGGCAGTCTTGGATAATTTATTCCCTCAGTCATATATTGATTTTATAAAAGAACATCCGGAAGGCTTTAAGCTGCCAAATACAAATGGTAGATTTTTATCTTGCGAAGATGCAAAAAAAGCGTTTATAGCAGGGAATCATGAGAACTCAAACTCTTATCCAATATTCAAGTATAGCGATGGACAAACATATGCGTGCTTAGATATTGTGACTGGAGAAGTTTTAAAGTGCACAGATTCTGTAGAACACTGGAAGCTAGCAGCAAAAAGCTTTCCATTGTTTCTAGAGTTCTATGAAGAGGATAGCTTTACGATAAAAGATTAACCAAAGCTTTTATTAATAAAGGAAGATAACATTAGTCAATAGAAATTTAAACCTGCGTGAAATATTCTAGTAAGGATGCAAGTCCTAGGATTATTCCAGGGATGATAGATAGTATGAGAAGGAAAGGTCTCTTTGTAGAAATAATAAAGATTGGAAGAAACAAACTATAGGCAGAAATCTTCACTATAAAAATAAAATCAACCATATTGAATGCTATATTAGACTGTGCTATAGATAGAATTAAAATAGCGAGGACAAGAAGTGAGAAAGTAGAAGATCCTTCACTTCCACTATTTTTAGCGGCCAAAGCCTTACCTTCAGAAACTCGAGCCTTTACTCTCAGTCTTGAATCATTAAATTCCTTATAGATATCTGAAATAGACATATATACTCCTTTTTTTTTATAATACAATGGGATAACTTAATAGAATCTTATTAAGCGGAGAAAAGAAGGTTTTTAGTAAAAAAAATGATAAAGTTCAATTATATAAAAAAGGAGTGAAAAATGCCAAAAAGAGTTCTTTTACAGCTATCGGATAATGAAGTTGAAATAGTTATAAATTTTGTTAAGACAAACTTATCAAAAGATAAAACTTTTTGGACAACACCAACAAAAGAAATATTTGTTAAGAGTCGATCTCTTTTTATTCCTGAGAAACCTATTTATTATTTAAGTAATAAGGGGCGAGTAATCGATAGAGATCAGGCGATTGTACTATATGCTAAGTTTCAAAAAGCATTAGCAGAGTTTAATAAAACTGCGCCATATTCAAGTAAGCCAAAAGAAGATCTGGGGAAAGAGTGGTCAAGGATTCAGAATATGGAAGGTGCTAAAAACAGATTAGCCTTCTCTGAACAAATGATAAAAATTGTGAAAGAACTTTACATAAGGAGGTAAAGAATGGATTTTATTTATAACTATGAGCCTTATACAATATTGTCAGTTATAGGAGGGTTGCTTGTCTTTGTTATTTTATTAGCTAAGTATTATTTTACAAAAGTTGATTTAAATTTACCTATGGCTTATTCTTCGATAAGCTTAAGCCTATTTTCTGTTGGAACAGGCTGTTACTTGTTCGCAGCTTTTATGGCTTCAAACGCTTTTTCAAGGATGTACCTATACGTAAGAACTCTCTCATCTAAGAAGCTTGAAGTATTTCATGTAAGTTCATATATTGCTTACCTAAGTTTGTTAGGAGGACTATTCTATTTATCATACAGTGTATTTGGTCTACTCCCTTATGCAAGTATCGAGCTATATGCTGTATCAGCTTTTGTCGTGACAGTGTATGTATTTTTGAAACATAACAAAAACACTTATTTGAAGTATTTAGGATTTATTGCTTATGCGATAAGCAATGGAGTTATTTTATACTGGGTGCTATTAATGAATCAATATATTTTTGCTTCAGCTATAGTTGTGTTTTTTATAGACAAGGTTCTTGTAATGAGAGAGAAATACTTTACCCAGGGGAAAGAGATAAAGTTGAATGGATTAGCATTTATTTAGGGTTGCATAAGATCCATGATAATTTAGGGTCTTCTGGAATGATAATGTTAGAGACTTTTAGTAAGGACCGTAGTTCTTGAAAAAAGTCTGTATAAACCAGAGTTATGTATTCATTTTTTTCTTCAAAGTCAAAAGAAACAGCATTTAATTCTTGAGATAATTCAATCGTTTTATCAACGCCAATTATAAGATCATTATCTTCACTAGAGAACTCACCAACAATAAGAATCTTCAAGAGTTTATAATCTTGAGAAGCTTCAAACTCTGTGTACAAAGAATAGGCTTCTTTCGATCGGATAGAGATACCTAGAAGCTCTTTTAAGCTAAAACCAAAGATAATGGTCGTGTTAGAGATTTTTTCCATTCTACGCTCCTTTATTAGCTTTAAGTAAAAACTTAATGTCCTCCGATATATGT
>Ga0256824_10000029_pt1 | contig 52979 bp, 107 predicted proteins | sample CV67metaG_FD_191570 | JGI IMG/M metagenome (GOLD analysis project Ga0256824, IMG submission 191570) | Hydrothermal vent microbial communities from East Pacific Rise, Pacific Ocean - CV67 | ecosystem: Environmental > Aquatic > Marine > Hydrothermal vents | place: Pacific Ocean: East Pacific...
CTCGCTCTTCTTGTTGAAGGTGAGTCTTATTTTGTAAGAAAATAGCTCAGGCTTGCCGTCTACTATTTTTCTCTCAGCCGTCTCTTTATAATACACAAGCCTGTCTTCATTATCAAACTCATACAGGTCGGCATCCATTGCATCTCTCGAAGAACACTGGTTGAATATATTCCCAAGACTCACTCCGCTATCTGGCTTTTCGCTTCTTCTGATGTTAATCATCTTCCCGTCAGCATCGACAGAAACCATCGCATCAAGCCATAGTCCGTGATAGCTATAGCTATCCATTACAATTACGTACACATTACTGCCTTTTCTTGAACTGGCTCACATAGAAATGCCACTATGTCTCTTGCCTTAATTGCCGCACTCACAAACGACGCCTCTATTGATATACTGATCTTCTCATTACTCCCTGGTCTAAGGATTGCACACTCCCATTTGCCACCCACAACAACAGTAGGGGTTATCACTAGCCCGTATACATCGAGAACCTCTTGAATTACAGCAACTCCTGTTGAAGCCTGACCAGCTCTAGCTTTGTCTGCAATGCCCTCTTTGTTGTCGGCAACCCTCATGGCAGCATCAACGTCTCCCTTGTGCTTCACGAGTCTCCTGAAGCTTCCTAGCCCATACTTTGTTGAAGCATTTCTTTCTGCATCATATGTTGTGTACTCAATAACATTTGCTGTAAATATGTATTGCTGTCCCTCTTCAAAAATATCACTGACTAGCCACACATACTCCAAGTCTAGGATTTCTCCTTCAACAAACACTTTCACATCCACCAGTAGTGATGATGGCTTCTTGTATTTTCCTTTGGTCATTGAGTTCTTCTCTATAAGACCACCGACTCTAACCTCTTTCCCTAAGTAGGGCTTCAGCACCTCTCTGACATCCATTGGTTCATGCATAGCTGCCTGCATTAAATCTAATGCTGTCTGCTTGCCACTATCCATATCTTCTTGCTCATCCATTCTGACCTCTTTATTTATTTTTTTCTTCAACATCCCATGTTGTCTCTAAGGGCTGTCCATCCAATAAGATATCGTATCCACTATTAAATACGACCATCTGTCCCCTTTTAGTGTCTTCGCAATAAACACTATCGCCATCCACCTCTGTAAGCTTCGTGCACACATACTCTTCTTCCGCAGACAACCTCTTAAGGATATCTTTTCCGTGAACATCATACATTCTATTAAGGGTATCCACAAGACGCTCTTTTGAAATATGCTCGTATGCAGGAGGAAGTGTTACTTCATACTCCTGCACTATTGTTATCTTCTTCATGCCTTACTCCAACACTTTTCCGTCAGCATCGCAATCACGCCACACTATACCTACAGGCTTAGTTGGCTTATCATCCTTGCTTAGGGACTCAAACTCTATCTTAAGCCACTGCCCTATCTTGTCGTCTGCAATAGCAGCTTCAGCCAGACGGACAGGAGCTGTACCTTTTCTTTTAACACTGAAGGTATGTAGCTTAGCAAACTTTTTACCTTCAGTGCCACTCATCTCTCTGTGCTGATTATCGAAATCCTCTTGGGATATATTACACAAACACTCCCATACAGCATGTCCATACTTATCTATGTTGTATCCGATAACCTTGTACTCTCCGTCCAATGGAATTTTATACTTGAACACATCAGAGCTACGAACATTATATTCATACAGCCCATCTGCATTCCGGATAATAATACCCTCATATCCTCTAGCGACACACTCTGTATGGTATGCCTCTATCTCCTCATGAGAATTTGCTTCTATTGAACCTATCATCTTCACATAGAATAGATCTCCAACGGTAGCCATCTTCTCACGACGCACATCAAATGTATCGTCTGTCCCACAATAATCAAAAACATGGAATTCAAGATCACCCGTCATTCCATTCTCTTTTTTGGCTGCCGACTGTATGTCTTGTAAATGCTCTCCATGCAGATATAATTCTCCATTTATAGCTTCGACGTCTAGTTTTGTAAGAATGTGGTCAAGCTCTTGCTCCATTGAGTAGCTAGTTGTAACGAATTTCTCTTCGCTATCATAGTATCCTACCCTTCCCATTACGGTCACGGTTGGGTACTCATCCCCCCCTCTCTGAATGAGAGCCAGCCTATCTTCCCTAATTGCAAGTCCATTACCTCCATCTAGCTTAGGTGACATAAAACAAGGAAAGCGTACATTCTTCTTCTGGTCTTTGTAGCTTTTTACCTTCATGGCGAGCTTATGGCTAGACTCTCCGGTTTCGTTTAAGACATAACGCTCCTTGCACTTTTTAGCATGCTTAGCAAGAGCTTCTTTGTATGCCTGCTCTTCGTCTGTTGTAGCGTTAGCCTTGCCCTCATTCTTCCCTTGGCACGTGGTCTTATGGAAGGTTGGCCTATCTGTTCCTACCTGACCTGTCTCAACAGTTATCTCGGCCCCCTCAACAGTAATGTTGCAATATACAATAGCATCGGTTTTAGTCTTTTTATATAGTCTTTCCAATCTCATACTACACACTCGCCATAACGCTTGCTGTCAAGTCTAGCTTTGAGGCAAACACTTCACTACTAGGTAGCCACTCTTCGCAGCTTGTTCTATCATAGCACACATGATATTCAACAGAAGGCGTACCTTTTAATACAGTAAGTCTAAACCCTACAATTCTTGCTCTACCGGCACTTCCGTTCTTTGCCTTCTTGAAGTAGATATGAGAACCGTCACTAAACACTGCTGCTGTAAAGTCTCTCATTGAATAGCCTCCTACATTAGCATCTTCTCTTCTTTGTGCCTCTGCTTCTTCTTCGGCACGTTCAGCTTCAACCATTTTAACGTACTCTGCTTCTCTAGCATCGTCATCTTCATTCCACGTGTGCCAGCCAGACAATAAACTTTCAAACCCAAACAGGTCTGCTGTAACATCACTCCCATCTGCATCTACAAAAATCTGCTGATGTGCATCGAACTCAAAGAACCCTCCCGGTCCAAAACTCTCATGTACTGCTTGTCCACACCCTGCTACCATAATCTCTATTGCATGTGCTCTTGTTCCGCTTTCTATTGTTCCTAACATTGTATTCCCTTTTTTGTGTTTTTTATTGTTTGGTGACACGTACTCACCTAACGCCTCTTCTTTGTCTTATATTAATCTTTAGTATCTTTTCGCATGCCAACCTTGGCCATGCCGTCTGGTCTCTACCATCAAGCATTATTATTGTGGGCTCTAAAGTGTTTCTGCTAAATAAAAATGTGGATGTGCTTCCGCCTGGTGCACCGTCTTCCATAAGCTCATTTAGAGTAACGCAATCATTCATATCCCTAATTATGCTTGAAGCTTCATCAAGTTTTTCATTGTAAGTATCCTCATCGTAGTGCTCTCGTCCAAGATGCCTAACTCCAGCAATCTTCTTGCACTTATTACAATATACTTCTCCATACCACATAGACAATGTATTTATTAGTTCTTTTTCCTGCAAATTTTCTCCACAAAAACAGCACTCCAAGCCTGTCTCTTCTGTGCTCCAGTAGTGACCAATACCTCTATCCTCAAATGCAGCAATTATTACTTCAACATTGTATGTATCGCCTGCATAATATACAAATACACCATTTTGTTGATACTCATTTCCCCACCCCATAGAAAATGATGGTCTCTCTTTGTATTTATTCATCTTTAGGAAGCTACTGACTCTGTCTGCATACTTGTTTGCATCGTCTTCCAATTCAAATGTCTTATATTGCCTATGCTCGTACTTGCCTGGGTTCTTGTTTATAAGCTCTTTTGTTATGTTCTGATGGCTCCTGCTTGCCTGGCACATGTAGTATATCTGCAAAGCAGTATACTTGTATTTTGTGTTCATTCTAAAGGCAGGGCGAACAGAATGCATTTGTCTACTAAACACCATATACCTCCTCCATCTCATCGTATGGTAAAAATATTCTCCTATACATTTCAGATACGTGACTGTTTTCATCCCCAGACAAACTCCAGGTTCTGCCTTTCATTCTTGATAGAACGGAACTTCTGTACACCTCTATAATGTCATCATTGTCTTTGTCAATATCGTGCAATTTAAAATACTTCTGTAGCATTGATGTGTTTGCTCCAGATATGCGTGATAAAGCACTCCACGTTATACCCCTATTTGAATTTTTTGCTGCAAGCATCTCTGCCTCTATCCCATATCTTCGGATCAATACTTCTGGTGCAATATCAGAGATATACTTTGATGCATACATGTAACTATCTTCCTCTAACTTAACTAGGCCCCTGTTTATCTTAGCAAACATGCATATAATCTTATCTACATACTCATCAGGAATGACATTCTCGCCATAAACAATATCCGGATCTAAAATTAACAATGGGTCCTCTGCAACAAATCTCAATTCAGAAAGCATTGTAGCTAGGTTATCAAAATCCATAGTTCTGAGTGCCTCCATCATTCCTTCAGTAATATTATCTCTAGTCTTCATGAAATCTAAAATCCTACCAAACCCAAACTCTGATACCATTATCTGAGAGCACTCGTAACATACAGTTACTATGCCGTTGTCTCTTGTTATCTCGTATGTCTTGAAATTTCCAGGAGGCGACCATGAGTAATCATGGGCATCAGCACCACATATATCACATGTGCTATAAGTTGCATTAGCCATTATTACAATCCTCCAACAAGCTTGTGTCTGAAGTCGGAATAGCATGTAGATTGCCGATAAGTTTTACATTTCTGTCTTTGAGCCCATTAGCTGCTACAACTGCTGATATCTCAACCTTATAACTTTCAATAACCTGATGAGATAGCTTACTCATAGCCATCGCTTGTGCTGGTTCAGTTTTTCCTGCTCTGAGATTAATCATCTCCTCAAACATAAACCTTCTTAGCGTTCCAAGTGTATTGTTTTGGACGCTTTGCTTATCCTGTAGTTCTTGATTTGTTATTTCATCTTGCATATTTTTCCCTTCTATAATTCTATAAGTATATGATCTACTTCTTCCTCACTCATTCCTTCTTCTATCATGTAGAAGTCGTACTCTGCCTGTATTGCCAAGTTTACATTTTGCTGGTCTTCATGGAACTCTGTGCATGTGCAATCCACATTGCGACATTCCTCGTTCTCATACCAGTTCAGCCACTTACACTCATGGCATACTTTTAAGTCCGACGGCTTACCTACAGCCGTCTGTAGTTCCATCTCAATCATTTGATTTTTCTCTTGGTGTTCCTGACGAAATAAGAATATCCACATCAGCCATCGCCTCTGCCATTTCTTTTGCCATCTCTGGAGTTTCTGCCTCGACCTTGCTTGTGCGTGTTATCTTGTGCCCATTAAACGATACTGATACCGTTACTTCGTATTTTTTATCCATCTTTTTCTCCTTCTATGAGTTGTACCGAGTCCTTGTGAACAAGAACCGCCTCTGTATTTACTTGTCTTTTCATCATACCTACTGTATATCTGCCTCTAAGAATATAATGCATATCCTTATTGCTATCACAGAAGTAGAAACCTTCTACCTTACAATCCATTTCAATAGATGTGCCAGTAAATAAAAACTTCCCATGCATATCAACTCCTATTGTTTAAAACCATCTGCAGTTCTAGCACTAAAAGAGTTGTACACTCTCACCATTTCTTGACCACAAGCCTTGCAAAGCTCAATAGACGTACACTCGGACATAGGCTTGTCAATATCTATACCCTTTCCTGCTTCGTCACAATTCTCTTTTACACACTTGTATGTATATGTTGCCATTTTAAGCTCCTATTTTATTCTCATGCGTCACTCACCAAGCCAACACTTGACCCTTGGGATGCACCTTCCCATCGCTTACTACAACTGTCGATATCTTCTCAAATCCCTCTATAGAATTATTCGCTTGCATCAACTCCTCTTTGCTTAACTTGCAGTCTTTCATTACAGTGGTGAAGTCTCCACCATCTGCAATCATTTGTGCTGCTTTACTTATCTTGCTCATCTTTCTATTACAGCAGAGGCAAGAGCATCAGCATGTTTTTCCATAAAGACAGTCTTGTCCTCTTTTGAGAAAGAGAAATCAAGCGGATCATCCATCCAAATAACAGATGTTACATCCCAATTCTTAATAGCTATATCTCTAATGACTTCAGCATTATCTTTAACCCATGCTTGGATCTCGTCAGTTACACCATCTTGACTAAAGTCATCAACACTAGCCGGGATCTTTGTCTTATAGACATCATCTCTACTATCATCGATAACCTTTACAAGGATACTATCCTCTCCATAATTGAAATCATCATTATTGAACGTAGGATATACCATGAAATTCTTTTCTCTTCTACCTAATTCATTGAACGATACCATATGCTGATATGCTCTACCTACTGCCTCAAGAGTAGACTCATCCTCTGTCTTACTAAAGATAAACAAGTCCTTCATATTTTTATATGCATCCGTAGCATATGCTTTAAGTTTAGCTTTGAACAATATCATCTCGTCGTCATACAACTCGAAGTCATCAACATGAACATCACCCTCTTCCTTAAGAAGAAGCATCAGTTCATCTAACTCTCTTATGGTATAGTATGCCATCTCTCCATGCTCATATATTCCTCTACTTGCAGCATAGAAGACACTCTCCAAAAAAGGGCCCTCTTGATTTTTCAAGTTTGTCTCAAAGATAACAACATTTCTTTGATTTATGACGTCCGACTTCTCTGTTCCTGTGACCTCTACTGGTCTTCCATATTCATTACTCATTATTAAATCCTTTCGTGTTAAACACTCCCTATTATAGCCGTATTACAGGCACAATCCAATAGTAATTTTGACCCATCTAATAGTGTATAATTAGACATGTTTAGATCCAGTTGGACCCTTAAATCACATATTAAGCTTAAATACACTCGGTTACTCATTTTAGATCATATGCTGTTACAGTGTCCGGCTTCTTTCGTCTGTCCACGAGAGCGGAAGGAGGTGTTGGGATTATAGTTCTAATATCTATCACACCTCGCTGTCTAACCTTTTTGGCGACCTCTCCTCTGCGTCTCTCGGCATCTCCAAGATCCTCATAAAATCCAAACTCAGCAACTTCCTTACCTAGTTCATCCAAGAACCTTACTTTGTATATCTCCATGTATTATGCCTTCCACTTAGTGTCATCTGTAACTTCGGATCTCTTAACCACATCCCAACTAACAGAACCTGTCCCATTGCCTCTCCACGCATACTGATCCTTGCTGCACTCTTTATCAGCAAGAACCTTGCTTGTAAATATAGCAATCACTTCTCGTGTGTAATTACTATTCATTGACATGGGGTTACATTTACTCTCATGTGTATGCACAATCACATAGTCTTCACTCCCATCCACTATGGTTCCGTCAAGTACGTGATCTACAAACATGGTAGAAACAAAACCTTTTGCATCTTCAAGCGATACGACCTTAGCATCTTCATTAAAGCAGTCTGCTGTCTGAGCCATCTTTGTTATTTCCTCAAGTCTCTCTTCTCTTGTTTTAATACCTTTTGCCATCTCTTATACCTCCGCCTTTGCTGTGCCTATAGTTGTATGGATACGGATATTATCATCTGCACTTTCCTCTGCCATGCGTCTAGCAACTCTCCCGGACACAGGCTTCTTCCCTTCTACTGTAATAGGAACTACAATTTTTCTTCCTTGAACCTCTACGGTCACATCTACTTTCCATTTCTTACTTACTTCTGCTTCTGTACTCATTACGCAACCTTTGTGTTTATTGCTGCCATTACAGCTCGTCTTGTAAACGCACTATAATCCAACTCTAGTAGGGCATCACCTCTGATACCACCAATCTTCTTTGTGTCTATATGGAACCGGTCACAGAAAGCCTGTGTACCAGACGTACAATTTCCACTATCTATACTGTCATTAAAGCTAACAAATACTCTCTCTGCCTTAGATACAATCACATCTTTCTCATGCATTTCTGTGAGCCTCATTGTTAAGCTCGTAGATATACTATTGTAGAACTTCTTAGGAGTAGTCTCAAACAAGTCTGCCAAAGAGAAGTGGTACTCCTCGTTTCGGTACTTGACCGCCCATGCCTTAGCATAAGTGAAGTCTCCAATCCTACTATACACAAGCTCTTTGCCTTCTCTTTCTACTATCTCTCGAAGCATAGGTAGATGCTTGTATGTCCCGAACAAGTATTCTCTCTCGTCCATATTTTTGGTGAGGAACTTCTCGTAAGCAGTCATGACTATAGCTGCCTCTCTATCCCCATCACCGTAATCAACGTACTCTCTTATCTCATTTCTTATATCAAACATATCCATAGGAGAGTCTGCATATTCCTGTTTTCTAAGGATTGGAAGATTGAAAAGCCCGTCATTGTATTCCCAGTTCGCATTGCTTTCCCAAGATCCTATTTCAAGTTCGTTCATGATAAGCCCATCTATTTCAAGGGACTTCTTCATTTCCTCCACTGACTGAACAACCTCGTCAACCTCCCTATCCTCTGCCATGTTTGCATACACCCAGAGTTCTTCCTCTTCGACAAGCTCTCCGTCTTCATCTATATATGTGATGTATTCGTCTCTCTGTTCAATACCACTTGTTACATACCAGTCTTTCCCTTTTCTGGCATATACAGACACTCTTCCACTCGGATCAAGGTAGTTGAACGGGTCTTCATCTGCCATTGTAAAGTTCCAAAAATCATCAACCACACTATCATTATAGTTTGACATCTTTCCGTCGATACGTGGAACCTCGCTATCATCAAGACATAAGGCAGGACCATGAAACAAAGTATAGTCCCCATTATAATCCCACGACGAGCCATTTCTGGACTCGCTAAAACTAATAAGGTCTTCAGGCTCATCCCAAGAAGAGTCAAAAGACTCCTGTTGTATTTCTACCTTGTCTATAGCCCATACCAATTCTTTATACAAGTCAAGTTGTGACTCTTTATACGAGTGATACTTAGTAATAGGCCAGTAAGCTTTCACCTCTGGCTTTGTATACACAGATATAAACTCTACGTTTTTAAAGTCATTGGCAATGAGCTTCTCTATTGAGAACCGATCAAGAGAACCAACATGGTTATTGTCATAGTTAAACGACTTTGTTCCAAACCCCTCAACATAAATGCGTATTTCCTTTGCGTATACTCTATCTATACCCTTGGCTTCTATCGCTTTCACTAGAGACACTCTCTCTTTTTTATACTCTTCTTTATCTTCGGCATTGAGATACCACGAAGAAGTAACCCAGCTTGGTCTCGTAATTATCTCTGTACCTTTACCTTGGATGGAACGTCCTATCTCCCACCCCCACACTCGAATGTTCGTTTTTGTTATCTCTAAAGCATTCATATCTATTCCTTTTCTGACTCTAATCTGTCCTCTATTTCTGAAGAAAGTTTCCATGTTGCATCTGACTCTGCTTCCCACATAGCTGACACGATCTCGCTGCAATCATCGTCCGTCAACACGGTCAAAATGACTTCTTCTTCTACCTCTAGTTGCTCAGACAAGCTCTCTACGATAGAGTCCTTTAATAGGTTGTCATCAATGATATATTGACTCTTGCAACCACAGGCATATGTATCCCATGACGCATCAACTATCTCTTGACACATATCAAGACTCATGTTCCCAGGCTCTGTTTCAACTACCTCATCTCCAAGCAAGATAACAGTTTCATTTGCACCCTTGTCATAATGACAAACCCACTCATCAACCATATTACTTGCCACTACTCTTCCCGTAAACTTATTAATTAATACCATCTCTACTCCTTAGAAATTATCATTACTTGCTACAAATATGTCAATATCACACATCGAACAAACAGCTTCAATCTTATACCCTTTTCTCTCCACAAACCATATAAACTCATCCTCTGCGGTAAAGCCTTCTTCTCGCTCAGCAACATATGTAGTCGCCATATTTAATATATCCACAGGGGCATCTGTTGTAAACAGATCCTTCCCTGCAAGACTATCTTCATCTGCAGACTTTATATCTATGATTATGAACCTCATAGTAAGTTCAATTCTTTCAGTAGATATTCCGTAAACACTTTAGGGAACCACCCGTACACTTCTTCGTCTGTCATGCAAGCCATAGCTTCATTAAGTTCCATGCTCTGCCCCTCAAACTCAGTCCCGTACAGGTAATCCCAAATCTCACTACGGCTCCTAGCCTCGAATGCAGTTGTCATTAAGCTCATAACTCCATTCATGTCTAGCTCTGGTCTTTTTTGGTCTCCGGTTAAACCTACGATCATTTCTTTTGCATCAGAAAAGGTCAGGTCGCCTTCTCTGTACCCATTCAAAATAGAGCCTGGATTATGGGATACTCCAAGCTTACTCTCTGGATTTTCATCCTTTAATCTTCGCAGGTCTTCCATTACGGTTTTTATTTTGCTTACTTTTTTGTCTATCTCTTTTTCTATATTCATCGACTACTCCTCATCTCGTAAATCTTCTTCTGAAACATAGTATCCCATGTTCCGAATAACTGTTCTTGCTGCCGCTTTTTTTGTTTTGTAAACATTATCTTCTAGGACGCCACTCAAATCTTCTTCCATTCCTGAGTGTGGATACATATCGTATCTCACAACAGTATCCAAGGAGATACTTCCGTCCACTTCTTTGTTGCCATTTGATGTTACTTGTATTGATATCTTTCTGACTCTAACACAGTCAACTCTTGAAAGTCCTGGAACGAATACATCTGCACCTATTTCATGTTTTGCTTCTAATTTCATAATTACCTCACTTCTATATAGTCTATTCCGTACGTTGCACAAAGTTGTGCGTGTACAGCTACATCTCTAGCCACGGCTTCGAGAGCAGTATCGTATCTTTTAACGGCGTCAATGAAATGATCCACTTCACTATCGTTAAAGAAAAGCTGTGCGTTGATAGATATCATATTGAAATCACCCTCAACATCTAAGAACTCATCACAAAACACCATTGCTGCATGCCACAAGTTTTCCTCTCCAAAAGAACGGAGACTCATGCTTTGCACGACTCTAATATTCAATAGCTCTGCATTGTTACATACAGTTTTGCCCTCATCAAAAAACTCACTTGCTCTCATCTTCTCTCTCCTCTGTTTGGACAAACATACTTCTAGGCATAGCTCTTTGTTCTGCATCAATGAGGCTTGTCATTATAGAGTCAATAGACTCATCCTGTGTCAACATCACTCTTATGACTATATTTAAAACTTCGTTCAGATCTCTCGCCACACGTATATAGTCCACTGCCATTCGTATCATAGGTCTCGTCTGTGCTTTTTCACACAAGTCTTCTATGAACTGTTGCTTTACATTGTGCAGAACTTCATCGGATACAGTTTGAGACATTGTTCTTTTCCTAACCCTTAACAATTCGTCATTGGTCATTTGTGCCCTCCATTGTCTTACCCATAGCCACTGCTTTATTTACACATGTATCACAACCATATCCACCTCCAAAACTATCCTCCATAATAAGATATTGTTCCTCTCCGTCGGCACTCTGTGCAGGATCTTGATAGTGAGCTTCATGCTCTTTGTCTGCATCATAGCATTCATCACACATGCCGTCACCACATGACTCACATATAAAATGCGTTGGCCCGTTTCCGCTATTGCAGTATAGACATCTGGGAGTCTTCCCGGCTTCCGTCAAATCGTCTACTACCTCTAGGTTTTCATACCCGATTGACTCCAGTTCCTTAAGAAGGCATCCGTGGGTGTCGCACCCTGATTTTGTCGATATTGTGTCACCAATCACGAACTCCCTGCAAGCGTCAGAATGCTGACCTGTGTGCATATACGAGCCGATGGTATTGTTATGAAAAGTAAACTCTTGGTCTAGGAAAAAAGCTATTACATCTCCTGCTTGTGGGTTGCTGATGATCTTTCTAAACATTACACGCACCGGCTGCTTTTCTCTAAAGAAGTCAAGTATACACTCGTACAGTGGTTCATCAGGGTCATCAAATCCACTTGCTGTAAACTCTTTCCATGCATCAATAATCATTTCGTACGATAAGTCATATTCAAGCCTACTGTGCTTAGGATACTCGTTGTGCCATAGCATAACAAACAAATACAGTGGGTAGTTTCTATCCTCGTCTGTCCATTCACCTTTAGTCTTGCCCTCTTTTTCTTTAGTCTCAGTGTCAGGGATCATTCTCTCTGAAGACATATGTAAGAACACAGTATACTTGTCTTCATTACCCTTGATTGTTCTGACAAACTTCACATCGACAACCTCAATCTGAGGGTCAACAATATCAAACTCATGCAAGACATGCTCTGCCGTATCTGGGTTGTCAAACAGGGTAGCCTTATTAAACCCTACCGTCTCAAGTATTGACGGTGCCCCAAGTGTTGTCTTTAGTCTAACAAATACTCTCTCTGTGCCATCCATGCACGTTATCGCTAATTTAGTCATTTTATCCTCTCCAAATTTCATCAAGTTCTTCAAACTTTGTTTCATGTATATGTTCACTCAAGCTTAAGTCATGCATGCCTCTTTCGTATTCATCTTTAACTTTAGCTTTTGCTGCCTCTGGTGTCTCTGTATCTACCTCAATCATTCTGGTTCTCACTTCTGTTATTAATACCTCGTGCTTCAAGTATTCCTCCTGGTTAATCTTATATCTTCTGCGTACCTACGTGTCGTCTCTAAGACATGCTCGTAGTTCTCAGGGTCAATGCCTATGTCTTGGATCATTGCAGTAAACACATCACTGTGTCTATGTCTATGACCATCTTCAGTTCCTAGCCACTCAGCAAACATAATCGCCGAGTCCACCAGAAGTGTACCCATCCCTTTTTGCTCTATGAAATCGTTCACACTGCTTCCGCCGTGATGTATCTCATAGTGCTCTGCAGGAGGAAGACAACACACAAAAAAGTCATTGTGCTTAATCCTACTCTTAGGCATCCAATGGTGGACTTCCATTTGTGTTCCTACCCCACCACCATATCTCATATGCAGATAAGCCATATAGTCTTTTACTATCAGTACACCACGCTTATCTTCTTTGGTTTTCTTCTTTCTCTCTCGTATTTTGTTTAACCTATCGGCAACTTTCTTTTTTTGTTCCCAGTCCCTATTGTTAAACTTGTTTACAGTTTTCTGTTTGTGCTCTACAACTGTTCTATTTACTGGTGGATATATCTGAATGTTATCGTTTGGCTCATCCATATCTATAGGCTTATACGGAGCTGGCTTCTTTTTGTTCCATTGGCTTTTCTTTTCCATCGTTATATTCCTTTATGAAATTACTAACCTCAATGGGTGATACTCTCCCAAATTCTTTGGCATAGCTTCTAAAGTGGTGTAGCATTGCTTCTGCTTCTGTACTTAATGACATGATTTGGCTGGCTCTTACTGGACTCTCCCCATCGGTAAGGTAGTATGCCATTTCGATATTGTCACTGAGATCCATTCCACATCCAGTTAAAGCCAACACACAAGTATCGCAACTGTCTATCTCCACGACCACCACATTGCCGACATACTTATCTACAAGCAAAATCTCTTCTGATGTAGGCTCACTCATTAACACATGGACATAGTTGTATATAGGTGTGTACCCATCTTGAATTTCATAGTAGGAGTCGCTGTTTCTGAAGTGTTCCATTAGTTCCGATACATCAAAATCCTCATTACTGCAGAGACCTTGTGCTATTTCGGAAGCATCAAGACCTTCGTCCTCATAGTTTTCATTCAGCCAATACTCAAAAGCTTCCGTCTCAGCCAGTGCTGCATCATCACTGCATACCTCTTCCCACGTCAAGTTACGATACTCTTCGTCCGGATATCCCCATTTATCAAAATGTATTACATACGACATTACTCACCTCTCTTTTTTACTATAGGAGCCAACAGTGCTGCAAACAACATATATGCTGATGTTGGGTCCATATACTCTTCTGCTTTTTTCATAGCCTCATGCGGTCTGTCTTTTTCAAGTGACTCTGCAACTGCCTGTATACATGTAAATCTATCTGCACTACCTTTTACTCCAATATGATTTTTAAGCATGTCGTTACCTGCTTCTCTATGCAAGTGGTCTATCGGCTTGCCAATATTATCTAGTCCTGTTCCGTCCATCTTCTCTCCTAGTTGAACCCATATGGGTTTGGTTTCTTTTTTACTTTGTTTGATTTTGGCTCTACTTTTGGAGCAGACACAAATCTTCGTATCTCTCCATGTGCAGACAACGCATCATCTCTCATTTTTTTTTCGTCTCCCTCATGCTTTACGAAGAAATAGTTCTTGTTTTTTTCGTAAAAGTCCTCAAAGCCTTTAGCTATCATTAGAGAGGGACCTTATGAGTAAAGTCCTCATTGTCTGTATCTGCCCATACTTTCACAGACAGCTCTCCATCAAATAGATCCAGCATCACACCTCTTCCATCCTCACTATCTGGAAATTCTATCCATAGCCCGTACACTCCCTTCCTGACAGTAACCTCAACCTTGTCACCTGTACCCATCTCATCCATAAGAGTGACTCCTATAATCTCACCTTCTCCCATTTGCCTAATCATCATATCTCCTTGTTGCTTTGTATTTTCCACAATGAAATTTTTGGCGACCCAGAACCTTTAGTGCAACAGAAAATCTCTGTACAGTGATAATCCCTCCACCAATATATATGAAATAAAATGCGTACATAGGAAACCCTGCTTCACCAAAAAGTGTTATAGCTATAAACATAATTAGCAAAATCAACACTACCTCTAGCCCGTAAAATATAACAGGCACAATAGAATTGCAAAACCTTCTCCTCTCTCTAAACTTACTCATCTGAAATCTCCCACATGTCGTAATGATGGTTCCACTCGCAAACCATATCAAATGCATCAGACGGATCATCTGCAAAAACTGTTTCCTCTATCTCTCCACCTCGATAGGTCATCTCATACTTAATCTTTAGTCCTTCTACTGACTGCCTCATGCATCCTGTGTCCTGGTCAGTCATGTCGTCCTTGAGCCAATCACGCAAATCTATGGCGTTCTCAGGCACAACAAAACCTTTCTCTCGAATAAGGGGGAGTAACTCATCTGCTGTTACATACTTGCCGAAATATTCATAATCATATCCTGCATATGTCGAGCCTTCCTCTTTTGAAAAATACGGACCGTGTTCTATGACAACTTCTATTCCATGTCTCTGCTCTAGTGCTGCCTCTTCTATTTCTTCGTATGTATCCACAACGATGCCGTTATCTGAAGCTATGCTTAGTGCCTCATCTTCTGCATCTTTCAACAACTCCCATCCAGATGCTTGTCTGATCCTTCCATCATCCAGTTCTATTACAAAAAATACCATCTACTTTTTCTCCTTTAAATACTCATCTATTGAGTCCATTATCCTGTTTGCAATCTGAATAGATCTGAACCCAGCTCTGCTGTGAGCATAGGCATCTTTAAGATTTGCTATATGATCTGCAGTCAACCCGAATGGCTCAACGCACTCCTCATACTTAAACACCATTGTAGAAATTATGGCACCAGGATTAATCAGAAAGTTATCTTTGGACATCTGCTCTCTTGCCGACTCCATAACAACATCCGCATCAGCAACCATGGCTAGATAATTGTCTCTATCCTTTTTCCCATGTATAGCTAGTTGCTTCTTCACTTTCTGCATAATTGCTTTACGTCCACGCTTTCCGTGTGGTTCTGTTCTGTCTATTGAGGACAGTATTAGGTATATAATAATACCCGTCATCATCTGTTTATCATTCATCCTAATCTCCTGACTGATGCATTTCATTCCATAAGCTCTTTGCGTCATCTGTTATCTTCGCATTAGCCTCCTCTTTTACTCTCCCTGTGAAGTCTGACAGCACAGTAGGTCCCTTGCAATAACATACCCCACATACACCGCTCGCTTCTGCAAATAAGCTATCGTTTCTCATGTAAGTCTTTACTTCCACTTTTATATAGTCGTTCTCGCAAAAAGGACATCTTCTCATTCCCGTCTCTTCAACCGGAGCTAAAAACTTGTCCCTGCAGACTCTGTATCCATAGACAAATGCTCTATGAACAGGTCCTGCTTCCATAGACTTTTTGTACGGTCTGGGAATATCTTCTTCTTTAAGGCTAAACATTATTTCTCTCCTTTAGATCTTGTTCTATCCATCCCATCATTTCTTCTTCAATAAACTCATCTACAAACTTTCTCACCGTATACTCATCAACATCAATAGTGAAGGTCATGCTGTATACACCGTCACCTTTGTTACTGTGCACATTGTATGAATAGTCACAATGCTCAGGTGTCTGGCAGAATACATTTCCATACAGCCAGTTTTCAAATATATCAACAGCGTTAAGCTCTACTGCACTTTTGTATGACGGGTTCAGGCTTAAGTCAAAATCTATAGTGATTATCTCTGCAAACTTTTGGTACTGCTCTTCCATAGCCGCATATATCTCTGCGATTTTATCTTCCGTCAATAAGCCTTCTGACGTTACAGTCATTACACTTTCACCACCCCACACTACCTTTTCTAAAGTAAAAGCAATAGAAGGAAATATTCTTTCTAGCTCTTCCACCCAATAGTCGTCCGAAACATACTCATGGTTAGTACACCGTGCCTGATACCTCTTGCTGTCTTTTTCTCTTCTGTAGTCATCCGTAAAATATCTTGATCGCCCATCCTCTATTGCACGAATATCTGCAAACCGTGGGAAATCCTCTTCTCTAATTGCATATGTTACTTCATGTATTTCCATATCACCCTCCTATTGGTGTGTTGCTCATTTACAACATTTCTTGTATTTCTTTCCACTACCACAAGGGCATGGACTGTTTCTACCTACCTTGTCATCTTCTCTGACATACGGTTCTCTGTGCATAGGCCAAGACATTTCATCATACACACTCTTGTCCAGAGTTTTTGATCCAACGAACTCCTGCTTTAGGTCTGCCCAACTATTATCTGGCTTAAGGTCTATCTTGTCTAGTATTGTTATGTCAAACTCTTCAGGCATATGGTTGTAGGCTCTCCATAGAGGGTGAAATGTAAACACATTCTTCTCATCCCCTTGTAGTTGCTCTCCCATAATAATCTCTACCTCTGTTGCCTTCTCTTTTGGAAATTCACCATGCCATGTGCCAGTATTACACTCTGAGCACAAAAGCACAACAGGAGAACGAACTCCGGTTTTATCATATTCTACATCAAATCCGTGCATTGCCATTGAAGACATATTCGGAAAGCCATCTTCTTTTTCATCAACACTATACGCAGGTGTACATAAATTTGAATTCTCTACACACCCACAATCACTACATATAAACAAGCTCATATTACGCTCCCCATAACATTTTTATCTGAGACAAAGATGCCTCTTCTCTTTTTTTCTTAACACCAAGCACTGATGCATCTCTTCTCTCCTGCATTTCCCGTACGGTCAACGGCTCTTTAAGCAGTAGCACATAACTATATGTTCCACCTTTGCCTGAATTGTTGGTAAGCTTGAGAGCTATGATTATCTCATCCTGGTCGCAACCAAACTTATATCCCTCACTTTCTCTCCTGAAGGCATCCGGCTCTGAAAGCCTATTGTAGCTTGATGGAGGAACCTGACAAACTACATCCCCCTTTTCATTTATGAGTCCTACACTTTTTGTTTCTCTGTGAGTATGTCTATAATTAGACACCAACGAGTAAGGTATGTGCTGAAAATTCTTCCCCACACTATGCACACTAAAAGTGAGCACATCTAAAAACATTGTGTGCTCTGTTGCCGGGACGTCCTTGTTGTGATCGTCCATAATTATGCGAAACGGTTGTTTCTCTACAAGTTTTTTACCTGCTTCTTTCATATCTATTTTCATATTTTCTCCTTATTCTATGTTTCCAAACTCTTCAATGAGTTCTTCATTAGTGTATTTAAACACATTGTAAACACCCCTTATGGATGGTCTATCTAGGTCACTGACATCACAGTACCCTCCTGTTGCGTTATCATCTTTTAGATTATCTTCCTCTATCTCTATCCCCTCTAGCTCAAGATATGCATCGTCTATTGCTCTTCTTACTTTTTTAATACGAACAAAATCAGTAATATTACGCATTATCTTCTCTAGCAGCATTTTTGCAGTTCCTAGTGTCTTTAGGGCACTAATAATTTCATCATACTTTTCATGCTCTTCATCTACTTTGCCAGAGAAATTTAAAGCTCTTGATATATTGGTGTGCATCTTTGCCAAAAATAGTAAAGACGCACGGTCAAATTCAATATTCTTATTCCTAGCTATCTCATGTAGGGTGTCTAGCTGATACTGATTGCGATATCTCCATTTAAGATGTCTCTCAATCACCACAGATATCATATGTTTTGGTTCGGTATATACAAAGTAGTCATAACTACTAAGATATCTATATAGGTTTAGTGCAAACATTATCTTTCCTTTACTACTCGTGCATTCTGTCTAAATGTGCTTCCTCTTGTATGTGGCTATACCCCTGCTCTGTTAAGTCTTTGCGAAATCTAAGCTCAGGATTATTCTCTCTTACCTTTTGCATAGATCTTCGTATTGTCTCGAACGAGGGTATCTCTTTCTTGTCAATCTTATCCATAACGTCCCCAAAATAAGTAGACACATACACACCGTGGTACTTTGCGTACAGTTCTTTTATCATTCTGGTTGCAGTAAACACACTAGGGTCATTTGACGATCTAAGAATTTCCAAAACCTTATCATATGTCTTCATTTAATTGTCCTTCAATTTATGTTGGTCCGCTTGCATCTCCAAACGCACCTTTCGGTAAGTCCCACCCACCACTCAAGATAATTTCTTGGTCGTATGTTTTGGACATAGCTAATCTATAGACGTCCGGCTCAACATTATATGCTGTTCCTTTATCTGCTTGTTCAACAATACTCATAGTGCGATGAATGGTTACATCAAACTCTGCCTCGTATGCAGCCACCTTGTTGAAGTGGTCTGGCATATACTTCGCTACGGTTGCCCATTGGTTAGGGCTGCCGAATATACACGTAAGACAAGATGTTCTACCCCACCCTGCTTGATAAGCTGGATGTGGGTTCACTCCGTATTGTTTTAATAAGTCCCATACTTGAGCCTCAGTAGCTTCTTTTGCTATTCTGGCATGGTAGATCAATCTCTTGGTCCTTTTGCCGTCTATGAAGCTCCTGTGTGTCTCAAACGACTTGTATTTTGCTCGTGCTGCAGACTCCTCTGCTCTCTCGCCAGTTATTACGAGATACTTCCTGTTGCCACTAAATCTAAATTGACGCTTTATTAATCTATCACCTACGTCTATTTTAAGGGCACTCGAACACCATCTGGTTGCCAGGTTTGCAGTGACCTGTGGAAACTTACGCCTTGTTCCTAATGGAGGGTTCTTTAATCCACCTGGGGCATAAACAATCTCATGGTTCTCATCCTCAAACATTATTGCTTCGGTTGCATCTTCCTCTCTTAACATCTCTCTTTCAAACCCACCAACACGCCAAGACATATACACCTTTGAGCCAAATGCTTTGCCGAATGCACGACAATAGCTTTCAGTAATAGGCCAATCCATAAGGGAGCTTCCCTCATTTCCGTCAATTAAGTGATGATGTAGTTCGATTTTATCCGGGCTAACGCCGGCTTCAAGTAGTTTAAGGTAGCAGAAAACTGAGTCTTTGCCACCAGAGAAGAAGAGTATAACCTTGTCATACTCCTCATATTTCATATCAATCCCTGTCTATGTCTATCTTTAGCCCATTCACCATGATAACAAGCTCATCCGTATACTCATATCTCATTTGGGCATGTGTGTCAATAGATACATCATCAACAGGCCAGTTGTCATTTCCGTCCCATATAATAATATCTATCTCATCCCCATGTGCCTCATTTATAAGGTCTATCAAATCTTGCTTTTTCATTACGCTCTCCTTAACATTTCTAGCGATACTATCTCATTTTCTAATAGCTTTATCTTATTCGACAATGCCATATCGTATGTCGTTGCCCAGTCTCTAGTTGTATTCATATCCATAGCGTCAAACACCTTAGCCTCTTTATGCACACCTTCAATAGAATGAAGCACATATGAGGTATTGGTATATGTGATACCTATGGGCCTAACCGTCTCAGTTCCAACAACTTTATAAGCAGTAAGATCAGATGTCCTATAATAAACATTACCCTCTTTCATTTCCGGGCCCTTCGTCATAGTTAAATCCAACCACTCTCCCAAGGCTAGTCTCATTCACCCATACGCCTCTTTCTACCATGCCGGTCAATCTTACAACAGCTTTTTGTGCTTCACTTTCAAGCTCGCAGTCCATAACTGTCTCTGTACCCTCATCACTTATTGCAAATACTTCAAACGCCATATAACTCTCCTTATATTTTAGCGAACGTCATGGTGCGATCTTTGACTCCTTCTACAACAAACCCTTTTATGTTTTTCTCATAATATTCAAAAAGGCTATCGTCGCTATATTCCACAGTCAAAAATATGATATTGGTATTTTCCTCTCTATTAGAGATCCAGTCCAACATCATCTTACCATACCCATCGCCTCTTTTTTTGTCACATACTAGAAGTTCTTCTATGTACACATCTCCATCATCAAAACTATGCACGACGCAGTTGTTTATTGCCTCTACTGCACTCTCGCAATAAGAACAAGCCATATCGAGAAGGTCTTCTTTGAAAGTAAATTCCTTCTCAAACCTGTATCGTATGTAACCAATCTTTTCAAAGCTGCTACCTATCTTTCTAAAGAAGGTCGCCTCTTCCGTATCAAACTCAAACTCTCTCGTATCAGCTCCCAAAACTGAAACATACACATCGGGAACGTAGTCTATACGCTCAAACTCAAAATTATAATTATCTGGCACTTTAGTATCCTGTTGTTTTTTAAACTACATTATACTTAAAAGTACCGTCAAAGTTAATAGCCAAGAAACTTCTTCACACGTGCTCCGTATTCGCTTTGAATATCAAACAGTACATTCTCGTCAATTCTCCACTTGTCATCAACCTTGTTGGCAGGCACAAGCACTTGCCCTCCAGATAAAAGGTCGATCCTAATCTCCATAGAGTCATTACTTGAGGGGAGTGGTGCACAGTCTTTGTTTCTTTCGGTAACATATCCCGTCAGAGGATCTATGGTTACTCCAATTTGACTCTCTGCCCATGGTCCAACGGAGAATACCTCTCCGTTTAAGTAGTGATACATGTCAGGATAGAAGAAGCCGATTATAGGCCACCAACTAAAACTGTGAGAGAAAGCTGACGCACCTGAATGTTTCTCGAACCCATTCACGTAACCATCCCCTCCTGCAAACACCACGACCTGTCCACCATCCATTCTATGCTCGCTATCTGTTAGGTTTGAGATATTAGGATAGCACCCTTCTTCTTCCCCATAGTCAAACCACTCATGATCCATAAACCTGCTTACCTTGTCCCACTTGCTCTCTCTCAGGTATTTTACACCATCCAGAATATGCTTAACGTCCGTCTTATCTACCTGGAAGGAAACATATGCAATGCTCGTCAGATATTCATCTTCAAAACTAGCCTCTTCAACGATAGTCAATACATCCTTTGTTATGCCGACTACTATCATGACGCAACCAAGTCTACATAGTCTTCATCATTGTCGTATGCTTCTTCAATCTTTTCACACACGGCTTCTACTGCATCCATATCTTCGGTCTCGTCAACCTTATAGAACACATATGCTTTCAGTTCTGCAACGAAGCCTTCCATGTCTATAGCCACATCAGTATCAACACCAACACGACTCTCGTTTACGTAGTCAACGTACATAGACAAGTCAACAGAAATACCACTTGACGCCTCAGAGAATGCAACTATCACAGGCCAAGGAACTTTAATCTCTGTCCTTACCGACTGTAAAGCTTCTTCTGATATCTCATGTATCATCGCTGACCACGCTATCCATACTAAGTCGTTCAGAGATGGGCACTTATCCATTTCGCCAAAGTTATCCTTGACCACTTGCATAAGCTCACTATGATACTTTGCACCGATTTCTTCTGTCTCTGCATACATAATCAATCCGGACACGCTACCTGACTCAGGAATTGCATCGTTATCAATATAGTATTTTGCCTCTTCTTTGCTCATACCTTCAATGTTGTCTTCCAGTATGTCTAAAAATGTTTGTCTTAAGCTCATGCTTCTCTCCTGTATTTTATTTTACTCAAACTCACTATTGAAATCTTTAGCATCACCCAGGTAATCAACATAGATATCAACATCTTTGAAGTTGTCTGGTGTTCCCCAAGGTACTTCAGTTACAATGTAATCCATTCTGTTTACCATATGCCATCCGTTGCAAATACACATATCTCCATTGTCATCAGTCATTAAAGTCCAGACATGTAGAAATCTATTATCTTTATCCAGCTTGTCTAGTTCTGCGTACAGGTCTTTCTCGTCTTTACCTGCCCAATGGAAGTGTCTCTCTTGCTCTGTATCCTCGTCAATGATAGGTATGTATTTCTTTTCCCATTCATAAATATCAAGTTCTTCTAAATTCATTTTTTGTCCTTAAATTTTCCAGGGTTATTTCTTTTCATTGCGTCCATGCTGTTCTTGGCACCTTCGCTATCAATCAATCCCTTTAATGTGTATCCCTGCTCTTGATGTATCCCTGAGAAAACCCTCTGGAAGAGAGGCTTGCCATCCTTGTCTATGACCCCATGGATGTCACCCAGATTGAAAACCTTTGAGTTCTCATTGTCCCCAAAAGCTATTTTAATATAAATGCCGTATGCACCACTCATGGAGGCTTGCTCTAGCGACCATCCATTAAGAGCAAGCATCATCATCTTCTGGCTTGCTATTTCTGTATCTAGTGGGAATTCCCAATCATCTGCTGTTGGGACAACGATACTGAACGGAGTCTGATCTGAAATTAACACAGTAAGCAGCTCTTTCAAAGCCTCTTCCATAATAATCCTGTATTTATTCATCTCTGTACACCTTTTCAACACCATCAGGATAGATATCAAACTCTTCGTTTGCAATACTAATCTCTCCTTTTTCATTCAAGATCATACCAACGGCACGTTCACAATATGGTGCGTCAATAGCGTAAGTAAATTCTTCATCTCCATTAGCAACAGAGAAGTAAGTCTTCTTCTTTCGGTCTCTGCGAACCTTTTTAACAAACACATACTGATCTACCATAGACCCAAGCAGTATTGCATCTGCCTCTACATATTCATCTCCCTGAAGGAGGTGTGCAAGAGACATAAAATCAGACTCTGCATCATCATCCAAGTAGTCTATTTCCATCGGACCACCAAGACCACGCTCTGTAAATGTAGCCACCTTTCTAGCACCTCTATATAAATTTCCTGAAAAGAAATGCCCTCTATCGTGTTCTTCCGCCTTCACTGCTTTCACAGTCCAATCTTCTACGTCTAACTTTCTCATACACTCTCCTATTTATTGTTTTCTAAAATTGCCCAGTGAGCACCGATATTCACCACCTCTTGTTTTCCGTTTTTCCAATACACCATAACCATCATGGATGCATCTATCCCCAAGTCGTGCAGTGCTTTTGACACACCTAGTGGTATAGCAGAGTCCATCTCTTTAATGCGACTATCCATGTCTTTTACTGCTGACATATAATCGCCCTTGCTTCTTAATGGAGTCATACTACACCTCCATCAAAGGAAGAGCATGCCCTTCAGAAGAAGAGATGATAATGACTTCCTTGTAGAAGCTTTTCGTCTTTCCTACGAATGGTTTATCCAGAGACGGAGCGTATGCCACGATCTCATCCTTGAACCAACCATTGTCTCTTTTACACATACATACAAGGTCAAGATTATAGCCATCGGCAAGTAGCATACCTATTTGATACCAATCATACTCGCCTACAACCTTCCATTGTTTGCCCTCATCAAAAATATCTCTATGACCATTAGTGGAACATAATGTCCCCTTGTGGTTTATCCACACGAAGTCACCTCTATCACTCTTTAATTTGCACCCTTGGCTTAAAGCCATAAATACATACTTGTCCGTAACAAGATCATCTTCTAGGTAAATCTTCACAGGACTAACAGTACAGGTAGACCCTGCTTTAATCGCTGCCTCTGCAAGGTTCTTTATCAGTGGTCGATAAGCAGCAGGTATTCTTCCGTCACCTGTTCCGCTCTCGACAAAGTTAATCACATCCATAACCTCTGCTCCGTATTTCGTTAGCGTTCTAGCGTCTATTTGTGTCATCGTTTTTGTTCTCCTTTTTCATAAAAATTAGGGATATACCCAAGCCGATCAGAATATATGCGAGCCATTTCATTCTACTTTTCCCCTTCCGTATAGCTTCCATCTTGTTGCAAACGGATTTGCACTACACAGAACGTACACAATTCTTTCATATTCATGTTTAAATTTATCATATGCTTTTCTAGGGTCTTCCCATATTCCGTACATGCCTGTTTCGTGACATGACTGTTCAATATCTTCGCACCCATACTCTTCATAATCTATCCAGCTTACACCGAGCCTTACAGAGTCAATAGAGACTTGTCTTTCTATAGAAACATATTCTATATATGCTTCTTCATTTCCTTCGATGGCTGCTATCTCGCACTCACTTATCCAAAAATAGCTAAGCTCGCCTTGCTCATCCCCATCGCTCCTGAATATCTCATGTGTCTCATGATCCATTATCCATTGGTCATGCCACTCCATCTCGTATCCGTTTTCCTCAATGATATCGTATATTGATCCGGCAAGAGAATTCCAGTCTCCTGTAATTATCATATTGCTGTCTTTATCTTTGAAATACCCTCTCTCTCCATATTCCGTTGCAAAATCACACACAATACCATCATCATTCAGAAGCCTTACAAACTCATCAACGTAATCATTAATTGATAGTGTTGAGCCCTTAGTGTATTTCAGGAACATCTCGTAATCAGGGTCGTTGTCTTCATCTACATGCTCATTTATGAAACTGTCAATATATGACATGTCAATCCTCATAAACTCCATACATTGAGTAATAAGACTCAATGAGTCAGAGATTTGTCTACTCTCGTATGATGGAACATCAATATTGGACATGTCAAGGTCAAAAGGAATTTCTTTTGTCATCTTTTCCTCATCACTCCATCCATACGTCTTCGCTAGAACACCGCTCTTTACCTTACTCATACTTATAGCAAGATCATCCATGCCTCGGAATATATCCAGGACATTGTCCTCGGTAAGAGGACTCTCTTTTAGTTTTTCAGTGTTTTTCATATCGTCTCCTTTTACCAATCAAATACTGGAAAATCAGGGAAGGTTTCTCCGTCCATATCTACCATAAGGTACGTTACCTTTAGTGTGAAAAATGCATACTCAAATAGTCTTGCTGCATATGTACTCACCCCTGCCTCCTTAAGCTCGGAAAGCATTTCTTTTTTATCTGAGCACCCATAAAACATCCATCCACCATCATATTTAGTGAACATAGGTATACCATCTAAAGCCTTGCTTTCCTCAAACAAAGTGTTGTCACTTAGTGTTACGTGTGCCGTAGACACCATGAGTATCGTCTCTATCATCGCACTTCCTTAACAATCTCTTGCTCTGCGAGATAGTCTCTTATTTTATAGGACTCTCCGTTTCTTGCAAAATTACAAACGTCCATAACGATATCCATTACCTCACCATCTGAATATTCTTCAGGCTCCGTATGCAAACATAGCGATATTACCAAGTTCGCCAAATTCACTTCACATGTTACTCTCTCGTATGCACACAGTGCCTCTTCTGGTTGTCTAGCTTCCATTATAAATCCTCCTTACAGTATCCATAAAATATACATATCGACCCATCATCCTCGTGCCAATCAATGTGATAATTATCGTCACCCATAGCATCCCCAAGTTGGGCACTTGCTTTTTCAATCACTTCTGCTACAGCAGCGTCGATCATCTCTTGGTCGTTATCAGAAACAAGCTCTCCCATCATCTCTAAAAAGTGCATAGACACATGACTTCCTCTGTGCCCATCAACCAATGTTGACAGTACGGCACAGCCATGGAGATCAATATAGTCCTGTTGCACAGATTTCTCTTCCTCAAGAGTGTTCAAAAATAGAACTTCATGTATCTGCATCATCCGAACTCCGTCCATACTTCAAGACCTGCTCCTAATTTAGATAGCTTCTCTGACAGTTCAAAGTTTGATCCCCATAAAACCTGCCCTGCGTTTTCAGAAGGAGCATCTGATGCAATCTCAAAAGGGAAGATGTTAACTCCTGTCGCTTTATAAAAAGCAGTTCGGAACGACTCAATTAGGTCCCCCAGAGTAATCCACGCTTCCTCTGTAATCTCACAATAGGTATCCGAGTTGTCAGCCCAGTACCGCTGCATATCGCTATCCTCGATCTCTTTCTCTCTCATGAATTCCTGGAGGGCAGCATATTCGCTACCTCCAAATTCAATAACTGAACTGTCTGGGATAGTAACCTCATACATAGGGTATTCTCGCATACTCATTACAGCTCCTTGTCAACTCTATAAACAGCAACGAGATACTCGCTACCATCATCTGTGATTAGGTTGTCCCCTATATTAACGAGCACGTCTTTCTTCCCTTCCACTGACACCAGTTTCCCATTAAAGTAAGATGCATTATGTAGAGCCATTAGAGACGCACTCTTTGCCTGCTTTGGCTCTTTAATCCAAATCTTAAGTAGTGGGTTCGTATTACGCATGGTCGCACCATCACTAAACCCGATGACTTTACATGTGCGGTCAAACAGGACTGTTCTTCTTATCGGCTTACTTGCATCAACAAGATGTTCTCCTGGGTTTGTAGTAACGTAATCCATTGCCTCAATAAGATTGAATACCTTGATGCCGCTTGCTGACTTAATGCCTTCCGTTACATGAATATTCAGATCTAGCCATTCTACTCGTGTTTCTTTTCTAGTGTCAACACCCTGATACACCTGCACCGAGAACATGTCTCTCTGTCTTGCCGGTGTCACCACAACCGTGTACTCCTTGTGCTCTTGAGGCATCTCTACTCTTGTTGCAATAGATGATACGACACAACCTATATCAAGGTCCAAAATACCCCTTAACGCTTCTACTTTTAATGCTTCTACCGACTTCTTTTCTACTGCAAATTTCTTCATACCTAACATACATTCCTCCTGGAATTCTTCTCTTGTTGGAACAGAAAATACAAACACCAACTCATCTGTTGGCACTGCAAATCCGTCATCTCCTGCTGGGTCAAGTTGATACACGACTGCTCTGAAAGGTTCACCTTCAGCATCATGAAAAATATTGACATCGTATCCGTTTGGTGTTTCAAAATACGGGTTTGTTATGCCCCACCACCAATCACCATCTCTTTCCCACTCTTCTCTATATTGCTCTATCTCACCCATTATGATTTTGGATGTTAGAGACTCAAGCTCCTTTGCCATTGCTGACCTCCTTGCCATATACTTCTATAGGCACAAAGTTGTTGTGTCTATGTCTCACGCATAGTGTTGACTCAACATACGAGAGCTTGCGTGTGTCAGACTTTTTGACTAGCAACTCCAAGTGTCTCTTGTTTCTAAGACAGTCACCTTTTTTACCGCATCTGTATCCGTTACAATATGTAAAAGCCATTCTTTACCTCCAAATTTTTTTATACCATGGTAGTCTATAGTATCTCTCAAGCAAATCTATTTTTGCTCTATTTTCTTCATCCATCCGCTTATACCAAGCAATCAACTCTTCTTTTCTGACCATCTCCAAATTTTGAACATAAGGAAGATAAACCTTTGCCTTAATTAAAAACCCTCGTCCAGCTCTCTTGCTACTGATATCAACAAGTTTCGCCAGCCTATTGGACATCAGCCCTCTCATATGGTCAGCGAAGTCAAGCTCATTATCTTTTTCGGGGTCGCAGTAGGCTTCCTCTTGCATAGTTAAAATATCGTAAGCAATTCTCTTAACCTCTTCGTCCCCTGTCTTTTCATATACTTCCATCATGACTTGTCACTATATTCAGACAGAATAGTTAAGCATGCCTCGCTCATTTTGTCCCACATCTCTTCTGCTTTTTCTATCCCCATATTAGAGATTACCACATCCATTTCTGAGCGTAGAGAGCTATTGAAATTCATTGCCTTATACTCGGTATTGGTAACACCTCCATCTTGATCCATGTAGTGCTTCTCAAGTTCTCGACCAAGCACAGCTTTTGCAAACTGCTCCTTGTCCCTTATTGCTACATAGTATGGTTTGAACATCCACGATGCAGGTGTTGCATCATATAAGTCTTCACTTGACTTTATAGCATAAGGCTTACCCATTTCGTGCCTCATCCACTACAGATACATACTCTTTTGAAAGCAACTTGTACAGATCGTCATCAAAATGGTCTGAAATTCCAATCTCTGCAACATTACTTTGCATAAACACATTGTCTTCTTCACCGCCCCAAATCTTCAAGTATGTACCCTCTTTATACCCGTTGGCTTGTCGGAATTCATTTAGTACATTCTTGGCGAAGTACATCTTGAACATATCATCTCTTGACATACCAAGAAGCCACATGTATCTTGCAATATCAATTATAATTCCACTAGCATCAGAAGAGGCTCTTGGGATATCAAACGACATAAGGATGATGTTATCAATAACCTTTTGGATTTCATCTGCGAGTTTCTCTTCTGGGATATTTCTCTGCTTAGAGAATACTGCTTCAACTTCTGCATCAAGCCACTTCCACCCAGAATACCCGTCAGCAAGAGCTACAGATAAACCAAAGTGCATCATGTCAACACCTTCCACAATTAAGTTATTCACATCCATTTCTCTAACCTTCCACCATGGCCAAGGAGTAGAGTCCATTGCCTCTGCTGCTTCAAGTCTAAGTGCTCTTCTGAAATTTAAACCTTTAGTTATCCACCCTTTAATTGTACGTTCATTTAAGCTGTCTTGTCTCTGTCCCATTTTAAGTAAGTAGTTCATATTTTGTTCCTTTATTTTAAATCATATATAGCAGAAGAGTCACAATGCTCTTCATCTTCTTTTCCGTCTACCCACGACACGTCCGTATCGTATCCCTTATAGATGCCACCATCACAAGGAACGCTGTCGTTTATTCTTATGGCAACATAATATTCTTCCTCCTCATAATCTACTGTCCCTGGTTCTCCGCCAAAATAGTCTGTTACGACAACGGCAAGATCACCAAGGAAGCGTTTATACGTTTCTCTATCGTCAATTTGTTCGCCTGTAATGGCCGCCTTTATAATGCTTAGTAGCTCCTCATCCGTTAGTATTTTTGACATGCTCAATCTCCAATTCATAGATCTTCACCATCTCATCTTTTGCGTCACGTAGAGAGTCCATTAAATCTCTCAATCCATTTCTGGCATTGCCTAGCTCATTTCTGATAAGCCTAGTCTCTTTGTATACTCCCTTCACTGTTGGCGTTTGATACACAAGCATTCCCTCAATGGCACCATATGCTGTCTGGGCAGGGTGCATCTCGTTTATTGCTGCTTGCATAAAACCTTCCACTTTAGCGAAAGAGCAAACCACTTTCGTGATCTCGTCTCTAATTATCTTCTCGGTTGCGTCCATTAAAACTTTCCTTTCAGTACCAGGTCTTCAGCCAAAGCCACAATAGCTTCAAACTCATCTTTGTTGTGTCCGTATGGAATGACACCAATCCCTGCTGCACACCCACCTTTAAAGGTACTCACGACAATATTCAAGTTAAGTTTATTAACCAAGTGCATCTTTAAATCATTCGTCAACTTTGTCGTCTCTGCAAAACTAGGTATTGTATCTCCTACACCATAGTAAACCAATTTACCTCTCGAAATAGAAACCTCTCCTGTTATACTTTTTCCGTATAAGACCTTAAAAATCTTTGGGCTAATCTTTGTCACATTACATCCTTTCTACATTTACATACAGTTGTCTATTCTCGTTAAAGAACCATTCCGCATCTTCATAAGTATCCCAAGGGCTTACCGCAGTAAACCCATCCTCTCGTGTTATCTCTACGTCCCAACTACAAACAACCTCCCCCTCTTCTGTAGTTCCGTACTCTACATAGTACATCTCTATCTCTGTTTCGGGAGTGTATTGTCGCATACATATCTCTCTAGTTGACATCTACAATTTCAACTCTTACATCAAACCTATCAGGATACAACACCCCTACAAGAAGACCTGTGTATTCTGGGTTTCTTCTGTAGTCAGTCTCCCCATTCTTCTTGATATCGTAATGCTTTGCATACAAGCCCTTTACTGCGGTCTTCTCTTCATAAGGAGCATCACTCAAGTACAATTTCTGTACTCTTACGTTTCTTTGGGGGTGAACAATGTCTGTACCGATACCTATTCCAGACAACTCAGTCAGGGCATAAACAGCCATCTTATTAGACGCCACCATATCCTGCTTTGCATCAATCATATGTACTTCATGGCCGTATGCCTCATCAATTTTTTGCCCAGCAAGTAAAAGCAACTCTTCTTTAGTCATGCTCATGACAACTCTTCTCTGTCGTCGGTAGCACCATCCCCAAGGATGCCTCCCTCTCTCATGATAATAGATCCCTCAACCTCTTCTACGATTTCCACCAAGAATTGATAGTCTTTAAGTTCACTCATTCCAGATATCTGTGCAAGAGTATCTGGGTCAAGTAAGCTTCCATCCTTAATGTAAATGACCTGTAGCTGTGGGTTAGACTCGATATAGATACGTGACATAATCTTTATCTGTTGAGCTGTTGACATGTCGTTGAACGGAATTCCTGCAATAATGAGACCTAGCTCTTTATCAAATTCTACATTCTTGAATGGAAGCTTGCTCTCAGATATAATCTTCTCTCTGTCTGTCAGTGCTTTGTCCATCTTTTTATTAATGGAGACGACTGCATTCTCTGCGTCTGCTGCACCCTCTCTCGCCTTGACAAACATATCATAAGCTTGAGCTTTTTGGTTTATTGTTTCGGCATCATTTACCTGCTCACGCAATGTTGTAACACTCTTCTCTTTAGATATCTTCTTCTCACGATTGGCAGCTTCTGTATTTCTTTTTTCTATCTGTGCGTCTTTGATTTCAATCTCTTTCTTCAAGGACTTTATCGCCTCTGTGTAGTGGTCGATTGTAGCCTGGGCCTTCTCTATGGCTGACTCGTCTTCTGCCTCGGAAGCACGTAGAGCATCAATAGCAGCACGTTCTCTTCTGATGTCTCTGTTGTCTTTTTCTATAACCTCTATCTGAGACAGAAGATCGGACAAGCTCACAGACTTGACCTCATCCAAATCTCCATATCCCTTTACAGAACTTTTTGCTTCTTTTGCAACACGGTTCAAGACAGTACGCTCAGCAAATAACTCTTTGTATTTCTCTTCTACCTCAGACGTGTCTATGCCTGCCACTTTCTTCACGAAGTCAATTTGCCCTTTTGGGTCAAGATGCAACAGCTTCGTAATGTTTATCGTTGAACTGTCTAAGAGTTTATCTAGGTCAGTCTGAGATACAGGCTTTCCATCTGCTCTTTCAGCCTTGAGGTATACATCTTTCTGGGTTATTGTACGCTTGATTTTTAACGCCTCATCTCCCTCACCTAGAGTTACCTCAATTATCGCTTTCTCTTTTCCTCTTTGTATCTTACGCTGTGGGCGTTTGCCCATCTCTGTCTTGCCTTTTATAGCATCTATCATCGCCTCAATAAGGGATGACTTTCCTGCACCATTTTTGCCTGATACTAAATTCATATGGCTATCAGGAACAAGTTCCACGAAGCTAATATTTTTGTATCCCTCTATTTTCATTCCTGTCAATATCACATTCTGTCCTTATAGTTTTTTGCGAAAGCTACTCTTCCACCTTTTTCCTTGAACTCACTTAGTGGTATCTTCCCCCACTTCTTAGAGTCAACATAAACCTCTCCTACACTTATTCCAATCCATTTCCCTGTCTTAGGGAGAGGTATTGCTTTTGCCATTAGCTACTCCTTTGAGCATTGGGTACTTTTCTACAGATGCGATTACCCATCCATACATAAGTGCCGTTTCCATACCTACGACTCTTTGTTCCCCACACATCTCGCATGGGTATGATATTGCATCTGGTTCAATACCACCATAAGATATTTCGCCGCACTCTATGCATAGCCCGTTGGACTCACTTGTGTGATCTTTTATTTTATCTTCATTCATTAAGACTTGCATTACAAGCCCATCCGTCTGTCTCTTTCCTCTTCATATTTCTGGTCTGCACAATCATCTATTGCACTCTCATATTCTGAGTCAAGCCACTCGTAATCAAGAGAAAACTCAAACTCTTCCTCCATCTCCTCTGCGAAATCAACAACAGAAGGAGTCTTATCCCCCTCGACATTCTCAAGATATGACTCAGCCATTTTCACGATCAACGCAATAAACTCTTCATTACGCTCTTCAAAGAACCTGTCGATATTATCATCGTAATAGTCGTTTGCTCCCTGCTTTGTTCTTCTGCATGCCATGTGTTATCCTTATAAGTTTAATTCTCCGCTGTTAAGCGTATTTAGGAGTTTCATTACTGACTCCCACTCGTTCTTCTTTACAGCCCTACAGTATTTATGCTCAGCAATAAACACTGGGTTTGTAGCAGAGTTCCACTCGCCAAGACTGTCTTTGTAGACAAAATAATACTCATCAAAGTTATTCATCTTCTTCACTTTCCTCTTCTGCGTTTACCGAGTATACTCCTATATCCACAGAGGTTGCATCAGTAGATATAGACAACTGTTGACACACAGCACTCCAGTCGTGTGTCTTATGAAAGTCCTCTGGGTATAAGGTTAAGACACCTACGTCAGCAATAGTTTTTTCAAGTTCTGTATTTGCATTTTTTAAGTCAATCACTTCCCTCCATTGAGCTGTCGTAAGCTCCTCTATCTTTGAAAAATGTGCCTCCATTTCTCGTGTAAACTTATGGTACTCTTCAGGGTAAAAACCTTTGTCTAGCATATCGTGCAACGCACTAATCTCTACGTCTATATCTTGCATATTTTTTGCATTACTCATGTGTTTTCCTTATAGTTTAAATTCATGTCTCTTGTCTCCATAGGCATCATATACATACTCGTACCCACAAAGAACACCAGTGATGTCACCCATAAGACCTCCATCAGCCTCTATGTTGCCTGTAAACATTGTATCGTTTGAAAGGAGTAGATTTCCCTGCTTCTTTTCAATAGGCTTTCCGTTTACACCTTTTAGCCCGATCCAATACGTACCATTTTTGATGCTCACCTCAACAGATATTGAGTCATTAAGAACATCAGATAGCATTTCCAACATTGTTAGTAGCCTAATATAGTTTTCCATATTACGCATCCTCCCCATTAACTTTTCTAATCTCGTAGTATCCTGGCTCACCTTCTGCAACAGGTCTATCGTCTGTCTCTACCTCAAAGATAGGCTTAAGAATGGACACCATCGAGATATGCACCTGTGACAACGGCATCTCATCAAACACTTCGCTGTCATAACACAACTCTCCAGCCTCATCAGGCATAATCGAATGCACCTCTGAGTCAACAAACCCTTGTGCATCTATCTTCACCATGTATCCTGCCTCGAAATAAGTCTCAACCATATTGGCTTCTTCTTTTGTCATCTATCTCTCCTGTCCTGAATTTTGTTCAATAATATCAATAGTTCTCTCCATTGATTTACGTGTTGTAATACCGAGACTAAGCATCGCACCTATAACTGTAATTGCTTTACTGTACTCATTATTATCATATATTAGATCCTCTATTTTAGATACAAACCTTCCTGCTATATCAGAGTCCTTTGCATTATCTGCATCCTCTTTTGTTTCGTATATCTTGCCATTATATTTGAATGCTTCTACTTTCTCATACTTATGCAACTTTTTCTCCTTCATTAATTTTCACATTACTCTCAACCAGTGCTTTTGCAAGCATAGGAACAACGCTGTTTCCACACATTCTAACCTGTGCCGTTTTAGGCAACTGCTTACCCTCATACATGATATTAATCTTGTAATCCTCTGGGAAGCCTTGTGCTCTGTACAGTTCCCTGGGAGTGAACATTCTCATTGCAATATCTACAATCTCGTACTCCTGTCCCATGACCTCCACTATTGCAAATCTCTCTTTAGTGGTAACTGTATGGGCAGGGTCACTCAGTAATTGACCTTCACCCTGTCCGTAATATTTCATCATGTAGGCACGTACTTCTGCAAAGTGTCCTCCGCCTGCCGTGACAGTATGTAGAGGAGTATCTGTCTTCAGTCCAGTATTCCCATTACGCATCTTCATAACATGAGATGTAACGAGTTGCTGTTGAGAACCTGTTGCCGTAACTGTAGACATAGGATTGTCCGCCTTTCTACCAACGGCACCAAGGTTATGCTGAGCGATAAACGCATTCACTAAAGCGAATGTCCCACCCTTTGTCTGAGCAGTGATTGTTCTCAAAGGCTCATCTATCTTAAAGTTACGCTGAGATGATCCATTTGCATGCTCTGTAATAATAGGAGTTACAAGGGAGTGTCTGCTTCCTCCTGCAGTTATCGTACCTACTGGTGCATCAATCTTGTTGCCACGAGCTGTGGCTCCTATAGCTCCCCCGTAAAATGTAGACACAAAAGGAGCTTTGTCCCCAACGATATACGGCTTCGGGTTATCTAAAACAAATTTCTTTAACCCTCTTGCTATTCGTTTCATCGTATTCTCTGCGAGTGGTCTACGCACTTTAACCACCTTTGCCTCCTCTTTTGAAAGAAATATTGAGTGAGTAGGGATAGACCAATCTATACATTCTGCAGCAGTTCTCCATGGAATTCTTTCAGGAAACTTATCCGGGTCTCCATGTGTAGCTTCTGGCCACGACACAGCACTTCCATCTTTCTTTGCCACAATAAACAGTCTCTTCCGTATCGTAGGTGCTCCGTAGTCACTAGCTCTAAGCTCACGCCACTCCACATTGTAGCCCATGTCTCTAAATGCCTGTACAAAGATTTCAAAGGTTAACCCCTTGTCCTCTTTTATTGGCATGTTATCGTCATCTAGTGGACCCCAATCTTTAAACTCCTCAACATTCTCAAGCATGATAACGTCAGGGCTAACTGCTTTTGCCCACTTTACACCAACCCAAGCAAGACTTCTCACATTGCAACTTACAGGCTTTGAGCCTTTTGCTTTAGAGAAATGCTTACAGTCTGGACTTAGCCACAACATTGCAACCTCTTTGCCACCACATACTTCATCAGGGTCAACATCAAAAACATCTTCTATGTAATGCTTTGTGCTTGGATGATTTGCCTGATGTAGTGCTATAGCCTGTGGGTCATGGTTAACTGCCACATCAGGACTAACACCCAATGCCATTTCAATACCCGTACTTGCTCCACCGCCACCGGCGAACAAGTCTATAATCATTTTTCCATTATACATATTACACCTATCCTTTGTAATCTTCTGACTCTATCATTTCAACAATGAGGTCAAACATCTTTTCTTCTCCTCGTGAAACAATAAACATCACAGGAGAGTCTCTAAAAGCCGGCCATTTGTCTTCTACATATCCTTCGCTACCTGGATACAAGTCCATCATAATACGCTTAAACATGTCATAGTTTATTCTATTAACGCAATACTTGTAGAATACATTTAGGTCACTAAACTGCATCTTCACACTCCTCTAAGATATAAAAATCTTCTTCCTTCCCATTCATAGTCACTCCGTCTGTCCATGTAAGCCCTATGGTATGCTGATTACTCGTGCACACTATATTGTATTCTTCATCTGGAATATACTGTAGACTAATTGGGTCAAGTGTTTCGCTTGTAGTCTTTTTAACTACGTAGTTGGGCTGTTTCCAACATACGGTTTTTCCGCAATCAACAGCCTCTAGTATTTCATCTAATTTCATATTACGCCTTTATGTCTGTGTTTCTTAAATCTAATGCATGCTTCAGTGCATCCTCTAGCCACTCCATCATATATGGTCTAAGCTCCTGTATCTCGCATTCTGTACGATCTGCCATTTCTTCGTCAAAAGACAACTCAAAAGGAATTGTTGACGAGTCCATATGCTCATGTATTCCATCGTCCCAGCAATCATTGTCGTACGCCAAGCCAATCATGTCATCATTCTGAACATATGTAATAGCTCTTTCTATCGCCTTAATCTCTTCTTCTAGCATTTAACGCTCCTTTCTAGTCCGTCTTTATCAGACAGTCTCGCAAGTATCTTTTCGGGTGTATCCCTAGAATGATTTCTGGCAAGGTTTGTACTGTCACCACTATGGAAAGCAAAGTTTCCAAATATCTTATGGTTCAAGCATCTCAGCATATGCACTTTCACCAAGGGCACTCCGTCTTTATCACTAAGTAAACTCATCGCTGTGCTTACTTTTTTATTCCATTTCTCAGTACCTAAAGTGCTAAACTCTCCTGCACTTCCAAATGCTATGTATGGATAGTCTGAAGCAAGTCTGCCCAAACGCTCAAAGCTCTCATTCACATGCCACACAGGTATCCCATTCATAAGGTTACACTCTGTCAGCAATGCGTCATTATCCTCTTCACTACCATCTATAACATCAGGCAGAATAAACTCTGTTATGTCTGCATATATGCTATCTATCCACGTGTAGTAGGGGTCCCAAGAGATTGTCTTTTTTTTACCCCGCTTTTTATTCTGCATCCATATGGAGAATGCACCATTGTCAATCATTATCTCTTTTGCATGTATCTTGGCTAACTCAAACTGGTCTGGTCTGGCAAAGCTAACAAGTGCATTTCTGAAGTTTATATGCTCCTTAAATACCTTGTTCGGCGTGATGGGAGTACCGTGATAAACCGTAAAGTTTTTACCGCTTCGTATCCGCTCTAATACATCTCTACTGAGACAGTTTTTAGGATACTTCATCCTGCCCAATCAAATGAGAAGGAACTCCCATGGCTCCAGAGATTTCCGACACTGCGTTATCAATACCACTCATCAGATCTTTCAGTTCACCAAATAATTCGTCTAGCCCAACATCCATCTCCTCTGCGTACGCCTTGTCTCTGTCTCTCTTGTCATCCTCTGCATATGCTGCTCTCTCTGCAATCACAGTCGCTACCATCTTATCTATATCTGCAAGAGGAATTGTATGACATCCAATATGTGCATTCTTGTCCTCATCTATACCTCCGTAGGTATAGGCTCCTATGTGCATGCCTTTATTGAGCTTACCTTTACTGAAGCGGATATATGCACGAATGGCATCTCCCATTCCAATAGAGGCATTCTCTGTTGTCTCAATAGTATTGTCTACAATTCTAAGGTATACCTTGTCAAGATAACCCCTGTTGACATAAACCTCTTCTCCCTTAAGCCACAGTGCCAACTGAGATTGAGCCTTCTCGTACTCTTTTTTCTTTTGCTTTTCAAGGTCACGTACCTTTTTAGATCTAGCCCTTTGCTCAGCCATCATTCTATCTTTTACTGACTGTTCTATTTTGCTCTCAAAATCGACATCATCAGGCATAGGGAATTTTACAATCTGCTTGTATGGAGATGTCTTCTTTAGTTTAAAATATGAGGCATATCTGTTTGCCACACTCACATTTTCAGCCATGGCATTAGCCACAGCCTTTCTCGTACTGTCCCTTCTCTTCTTGGGATATTCTTCCGCAAGGTGATCTAGGTTGGACAAGAGCACATTAAGGTTTGATTGATGATCGTCCATATAGCATGGGTCTGGGTTTGCTATATACAGGTAGTCCATATGGGAAGCTGCAGATAATATAGCTCCCATGTGGGTTTGTGTTGTGGGACTGTAGTTATTGCTTGTGAGAAGTATAAGTGGTTGACCACCTTTTTTAACTGGGTCAAACATTCTTCCGATAACCGTACTGTACGATTTTATTCTCGTCCCCTCTGCAGACATCCTGTAAACACCACCACGTCTATCAAACGCTGTAGATGCGTGTCCATTATTGTACACCCACCAGTGAGCCAAACCAAGATAGTCATAGCTCCCAGGTGATCTTGGGTTTTCAGACTTTCTCTTCCGTACCTTCTTATCCAATAAGGGCATGACAGACATCGTATTCCTCCTTAGTTATTGTTTTATAGGTTACATAACCTACTGAGTAGTTATTAAATTCAATACTGTACTCACCATAATCCGTAGTCGGAGTCCCGTTTCCTTCTCCATAATAATAGAGAAGGTAGCTTTCAGACTCTTCCTTTATGTCCTTGCCTGGATACAATACCCATGGTACATATGTCTGAAACTCCAGTTCGCTAACCTTCTCGTGAATACACATGAGAAAGTATTGTCTCAGCGTTCCTGCATATTGTTGAACCGTTTCAAAGTTCGACCCATACACAACAACATCATTGTCTTCATTTCTGTATGTGTCCAGAGCTGAAGTCAAACTGCTTGTCTTCACAAACAATGTTTCATAGTCAACCCCCTCAACTTCTGGAGCTTCTGGAGGAGTGCCGGAAGGAAACGTCACCACTCCTGTAATACAGTCCAGGGAAACACGATGTCTTTCTCCTTCGCTGCTTTCGTAAGTTGCGTCCAAGTATCTAGTCATAATCTTCATCCTTTATGTCTTCACTACCGCACACCTCACAGGCATACGGCTCTTCAAAGTCTCCCATTGTTGGGTTCTTATCCATTTCAATCCACTCAACAAACCTTCCATCACCATCTATTTTGGCAACAGCATCAATCTGACCAAGGGAAGTAAAAGACTCATTATTCCCACAGTCATTACATGTATACCTAGCCACGAGCTAAACTTTCATCGACCACAATATCACTCATGTTCGTTTTTGGCATTGCATTGTCTGCAATAATTTTAAAGTCAGGAGCGATATCAACTCCTAATCTTCTTCGACACACAAGTCTCGAATAGTTAGCCAAGTCAACCCATGAGTCTTTTGCTGACTCTCCTCTGGCTGTAACACTTCTACTCATCTTCAGTGCGAGCAAGGTGTAGTCTACATTCTCTTCTGCTGTAAGCCCTTTACTTCCAACACTTACTGTTCGTCTAAGCTCATCCATCGCTGCCACGACTTTTGCAACTGCTGTTGCCTGATCTTCGTATTTTCCGTACTGCTCTTCTTTATTATTTAGTGTATCTTCCATCTTTATTTTCCTTCTGCTTTTTTCTTTGCTAACTCAATGCTGTTAAGCATAACCTCGAATGCATCTTGGAAAAATATCCAATTTGCGATCTTCCCTGTTTCATTCAGATAATCTTCAACATAGTCGAAGTCTTCAAACTCACCTATATATTCGATCTCTCCCTCGAAATTTAATATAAACACTTTATCTTTTGTATTTTCCATGCTATCCCTTCCTTTTCTTTACTTCAAGCACTCCATCTTCATATCTAAATGAATACCTAAGTAAAGTATCTTCCCCACAATGTCTACACACATATACACTTGCATTTAAACCTCCCTGACTATACACCATTTTACAGTCCTTGCAATATGTACATTTCGTCCATTGTGTTGTTCCGTTATTTCTATATTTTGTATACCATTTCCATACAATAAAAATTACAGCCATGATAATTACCCATAGATTAAACGCACCTATCCCAAGAAGTTGATTATCTTGCATCTGCATCCTCCTTAAGTTTAATATTTATACAATTAACACACAGGAAAGACTCTGACAGAGGCGTGAAGCTCTCTTTTTTGTCTCCTAGTGCAATCGCCTTAGCTTCCTCGTATCTATCGTCTGTAAGCCCTCGTATGGTCTCACAACCGCAATTAGAACAAACCACACCAACGATAATCTTATCATCCAACTCTTCTGCCTGGTTACTAACCTCTACTGAAAAGGTGGCCTCTTTAGCACACACGACATCTGCCTCAGTAAAATAGTCCATTCTGATGCCTTGTCTAATACACATTGTTTTAACAAAAGACAAGTGGTCGTCAAACTCTTCTTGTGTGATGTCTCTCATGCTTATCTTATCTGTACCATTCTCTGCTAACGGAAAGTTCGGATCAAGATCCTTTATATCTTTACGAAAAGATTTACCATCTGATGTTGGTGAAACCATAGCTCTTATGTCTCCTAGAAGCCCGTTAAATTTACGGTTGTCATCTACTGATATAATCATGACTCTTCCATTTCGATTAGGTCTGCATTAATTCCTGCAATCATAATGTTGTTACGGACGTATTCTTCTGCATCTGACTTTGCATCCTCTTCACTCATGCCTTCTGCATCCATTGTGACATGAAAGGCTTGGGCAAGCACTGATATTTCTACTTCTACAGTATATGTGTTCATTTTATTTCCTTATTTTTTAGCACAGCTCTACTCCTACATAAAAGTTTATCCTCTAGTAAAGCTGTTGTATTTGGGTATTCATAGAGAGGGAACCCCTCTATTTTAGTCTTAGTTCGATGTACGATATAACGATCTTCCCCAGTAGGATGAGGAATACTTGTACTGTGTTTACATGGTCTAACTTATCGAGTACGTTCGACCAGTCCACGCATCGACTTTGCAAGAGTTCTTACTTCCCACTGAGCCTTTCCAGCACTTCGCAGTTCTACCATATCATCGAATTGTGGCTTAAACCAAGCTGACCAGATCTTAGTAATTGCACCTTGAGGAATAATCCTCCTTGCGTCTTGAGGTTTCACTCCATTCTCTATTGCTTTATCATAGAGCTGTAATGCAAGCATCACTAGAGAAGTAGCATCAATATGTCTATGCTCGCTTATTGGAACAGAGATTTTATCGCTTAACATATCCTCTGTGAGGTAAACCTCAAACGGAACTTTCTTCCCGGACACATATCTTCGTGACAACTCCTGCCATGATGTTCTATGTCTCATGAACTGCCTAGCCGTAACGATATCTATCTCTGTGTGAAAGACATAGAAGTTTTCGTGGATCAAGGCTATCTCGGTAGGGTCTGTGTTAAAAAACCTTTCTGAGGGATCAATCCTTTCATCTTCCGCAAGAAACTTATTAATAATTTCAATATCATACAGTAAAGCTCTTAGGTTAGTAAGCCTGTACACATCTCTGCCATAGACAACAGTCATACCATACTTTTCAATATGAGGGCCTTGAGTAAAATTACCCATGCCGCTAATAAGATGTCTCATGTATTCATTATTGATAAACTCTGCATCAAACGAGTTAAGCAGTACCGGCACAAATTCAAATGATGATGACGGCAGCCCTAGCGACTCAGCGTGTAGCTTGTCATACAAGGCAGATGTGCCAACCTTGACATTGCTCTGGAAGCATATAGAGGCTACCTTTTGTACCGCATCAATTCTAGCCTGCTGATTTGAATTCGCATAACTAAAATCCCATTTCTCTGCCGAACCAGCAGAACCAAATAGACCGGTATCCTTCGCCATAGGGATAACTTGATCTACATCAACTACCCCTTCTTCTGTCATCTTCTTTTCCATACTATTTCCTTATATTTCTCGTACATGTTTAAAACAAACATCCCGACTGCCATTGCTGGCCACATAACTACTGCCGTTTTATAGAACGACTTTTCCTCTTCTTTTAGCATCTGGTTTGAGTGCAACCAAAATAAGAATACGACAGTGCTACCTCCGAGGTAGAATGTTAATAATATCTGTAATGTCTGCATCTATATAGTCCTTCTTCTTTTTCTTTTTCTTTTTCTTACCACAATCACAATGATTGGCAATCGCTGCAGTAACTGCTGTTGTCACAACTGTTGCTGCAAGTTCTAAGACAAATCTTTTCATGCCTCACCTCTACTGTTCTGGCCAACCGGCATCAACCTTCTCAACAAAACTATTGAGGGCAGACCCTGGGATTAGCTTCTTCTCTGACCCTGTACCTATTGTCTTATCCATAACATACCCTACTTCCATATTGTCTCTTGTTACAGATATGACCATAGTGGCTGTATCTTCTATCTCTTTAAAGTGAACTTCCAGTCCAAGCTTAATCAGCTTTTGTATTGCGTTCACTCTATCGTTTCCTGTAGCCATACTATTTCCTCGCTTCTTCTTCTAATTGGAGTATCTTTACCTGTGCCTCACGTATCTGCATAAGCTTTTTTTCTGTGGACATTGAACTGCTTGACCTAATGCGTGACACAAATGTCTTCATGCACCAAATCTTGAACAGTCTTATATCTGCATGTAGATTACCTGACGTGATTGTATTCTCGTCCAAGAATATATCGGTGAGTAACTGATTGTCGAACTCCATATTCTTTAGAGCTTCAAGCTCCGCCTTTAGTGAGAAGCATTTCTTTACCTCCATAATCTGAGATATATCCTCTTCACTGCCTGACAATATTGCAGCCTTGATGAGTTCACGTTCACGCATTTCAACGACACCTACGTCTCGTCTACCTACGGCAACTTCCCTCGAAATCTCTGGCTCTATTGTCCCAAGTATCGATGACGCTTCTTCAAGAATTGCCTTTGTCACGAGTGGTGACATCTGGCTTGCAAACTTTTGTACCTCATTGAACGCTTTTGTTTTGTCAAAAGGATTGTTTAAATCATGCCCAATAAGTAGTCTGTCTATACAGAAGCGTATAGATGGTATTCCATTTTTCATCATCTTCACGATATCCTGCCCTCTCCCTTGGGAGATTAGATCAGCAGGATCTTCACCATCGTCAAAAATTACCACCTTTGTATCTATCATATTTCGTATGAATAGTTCTGCAGCTTTAAATGCTGCTTCTATCCCTGCTCTATCTCCATCATAGGCTATAATCCCCTTATCGGCGAACCTTCCTATTATCTTAACATGAGCTGGAGTGAGTGCTGTGCCCATTGAAGCAAAAGAATATTTAAGTCCAACCTGATGCTGCATAACAACATCCATTTGTCCTTCACTAAGTATGAAAAACTTCTTCTTAGATATTACTTCTTTTGCTCTATCAAATCCATACATCAATGACGATTTATGAAATAGCGGAGTATCTTTGGTATTCACGTATTTAGCAGGATGACTGCCTATTGTTCTACCACTATACCCACAGAGCTTTCCCGTATGGTCTCTAATAGGGAACATTATTCGTTCAATAAATCTACCATACAGGCCGTTTTCGCCTAAGTCTATTATCCCAAGTGCTATTGCTTCGTTCTCCGTCATAACGCTACGTCTTACGAAATCAACAACCTCACGAGATGATGTGCTGTAACCTATTTCAAAATCAGAAATGGTTGAGTCTGACACCCCTCTATCTCTGAGATATTTGAGTGCTACTTCGTTGGTTTGCAACTTTTTCATACACCAGTCTTTGTACATTTCAAGAGGAGCAGAGCTGAGTCTCGGTTGCCCGTCATCATTCTCTTGCTCTACTGTTATGTTGTACATATCACAAAGCTTTTCTACGGCCTCTGGGAAGTTAAGATTTTCTATTAGTTGCACAAGCTTTATGGCGTCGCCACCTTGTCCAGAGCTAAAGTCGTGCCATATTCCCTTACTTGGTGTTACTGTGAAGCTTGGAGTTTTCTCGGAGTTAAATGGTGATAACCCCTTGAACGCTCCTCCTGCCTTTCGCAACTCAACATAGAGTTCAGCGACTTCAACAACGTCAACGGTATTCTTAAGAGTATCAATAGTTGTACTCTTTATCATCGCATCCCTCCTTTCATGTTAGTCTTCTATTTTATCAACAGATACAATCTCGCTAGACAATTCTGCTATGTCTGAGCACTCAACTATATCCACTTCTAAACAGTCACCTGTCTTTAGTTTATGCTTAGCCTCTTCTTCAGAAGATGCCTCAACAATAACTTCTTCGACTGTCATGGAAAGTGAGTTGCGATTTACTACAATCTTATACTTCACAATAGACTCGCACAAACAAATGCTGCTGCGAAAGCCAGTCCTGGAGCAAGAATAAACCCAATGAATACATCAAATTTATTTGCTCTTTTCTCTTTGTATATACCTATTAGGGTTGCCATCGTAACGACAACAAACCAAAAGCACATAGCCCCTGATACATATATCATATTCCCTCCTAATACTGTCTTCTAAAATCTGTTGCGAAAAGGGTATCTCCTCCGCCATTTCTGACTTGCTTACCTAGTGCAACAACATCACTTCTTGAGTCATTAAGTAAGTTCACTACTTGACCAGACACAACATACATTGTGCCATCAACCTCATCTGGTAATCCAGATATCCCACCATAGACATCTCTTACAACAGGAAACCCTGCATGCTTTTCAATGTCTGGAGGCTTCCTATCTATTCTTGCGACCACTCCACTCTGAGGTATCTCAATAAGGGCACCTCCGTCTAGTGGTGAAAGAATTTTGATATCATGATTGGTCAAGTTTACGATGCACTGACCATCTTGGACCACAGCCTTTAAGCCATCTGGTCTACTGAACACCTTGTGCATTTGTCAACACCTCTTTAACCCCATCAATACTGAGGATATTGTCGATGTTTTCCTGTGTTGCAGGCCCTTTGTAAATCCTGCCCTCTCCACTATCTAATAGTGTAGCGATATTCCCCAACTCTTCTGCCTTTGCAATCAAGGATGCTCTCCAAGACGCTAAGATTTCTTCATCCGTCTGCTCTTTAAGTTCAGGCTCAATCACTACCTCTTCTTCAGTTGGAGTTTCTGCTTCTACAGTAGGCTCTTCTCTTACAGGAGGCTCTGGTTGCTCCCCAAGTTCAAGAAATGTTTTAATTTTCTCTTGGTCGTCGCCAAATTCATCTGACCAGTTCTGTCTACGAGCAGGTTGAGCCAAGTCAACCACAATACCACCGTCTTCTGCAATCGTATAAATACCAACCTTGCGGCTCTTGTAACGGATAATTCCGCCCTTATCATTTTCTCTGCTGTGTGTAAATTCACTCATTTTCTTCTCCTTGATTTGTTAAATACCCTTCTACACTAAGTTTTGTAGAGGTATACGTTTTTGGACTTGACTCGAAAAAGTTTGACTTAATCTTGTTTGGGTCATCATACATTTTTTCATAGACAGATAGTGGACTTACAGGATCACCATATAGTTTTCCAAAGCCCATTCCTGTCATAAGCATGTCTGCTTTTCCATGGATATATCTTGAGATAGTAGCTTCGTTAAACTCAGCAATCTCACCTTGTGTTAAATAGTGCAACCATTTAATCTCTATCTCAACTGTTGCAGTAACAGCCTCTCTAGCCATGTCCTCAACCTCTACCCTTGAAATTCCTGGATAGGATTTTAGAGTGCTCGTCAAGATCTGTCTGAACAGCAAGACGTGAGTTCTTTCGTCTCTGGCAATAAAAGATATCATTGACGCAGAGCCTTTCATTGTTGTACCTAAATACCAAAACCACACAAACCCAGCATAGAACATTAATGCTTCAAGAATGTTGTTTGCTATCATCGCCTTTAGCAAGCTTCTCATAGAGACACCCTCTCCCTTTGAATAAGCCAGATCAGAATACATATTCTCAAGAAATTCATTTCTCTCTCTTAGGACAGCATCTGTGTTGTACATCTTGTATATCTCGTCACGGTTAGGACTCACATCCTTAAGCATGACATCATACGAGTCAGAGTGTAGTGCCTCATCAAAGATTTGCCTAGCCATACACTTTGCAATATTTCCATCTGTAATAAATGGCATCATGCTACCGGCTAAGTTTCTTGTCTGTACACTATCGTTAAAAATCAGTGCAGAAATAGCAAGGTCGTAACCTCTTTTCTTTACATCAGAAAGCTTCATATACGCAATTCCATCAGAAGTCATATCAACCTCTTCTGGCCCCCAGTCATTTCCCCTCATGATTGGGAATAGGTTTTGAGCCCATTGGAACGGACTGTTTGTTGGGTCTATCATCCCGTCAACATTTGATCCAACAGGGGCTGCTTCAGAAGCATCCTGTGTTGGGTTTGGGTTGAACAGGACAGCTTCATAGACTATAGAGTCAAGCGTCATATCTTCAGGTTTAACAGTATTGTATGTTTTCATTTATTCTCCTATTGGCACCCAGAACATTCCATGCTTCGGTCTAAAACCTCAAGCCTGTCTTGTGCTGGTGCAGTTGATCGTACATAGTACACAGATTTTAATCCAGAAAGCCAAGCTAGTCTGTAAAGACTTGCCATATATTTAACATCCACTTTTGCAGACGGCTTTATGAAAATATTGAATGATGTCCCTTGGTCAAATTTCTTTGTTCGGACTCCGTTCATTTCTATCGACAGTTCTTGACTTACATCATATGCCGACGGATAGTACGCATAATTTTCAACATTTAACCCAGGAGCTGTGACAGGAGTCATACCCGAAAGGTTTTCCTCATACCATGATCTATCAAATACAGGTTCAAAACATGACGTTGTCCCTGTAAGTATAGATATAGAGCTTGTGGGAGCAATCGCATTAAGGTATCCGTTTCTCATAGGGTTTGGCCACTCTGAGCCTTTCCACTCTGGATAAGTACCTTTCTCTATAGCCAACTTCTCGGAAGCCTCAATACTTGCTTCTTGCAGCCAACCATAATACTTCTCTATGTATTCCACATGCTCTTCACTACCAAATGTAATCTTTCTATTTGCAATATCTTCAGCCTCGCCCATTGCACCTAGTCCGATAGCTCTTGACGCCATAGCTGTATTTCTAATCTTCTCAGACGGATACAGGTTTACATCAATAACATTGTCCAACATACGTATTGCAACATACACCTTCTTAAAGAACTCTTCTTTTGACAAATGAGTCATTTTTGAAAAGTTTGCCGACGCTAGGTTACAGATAGCTGTCTTACCTTTTGATCTGTACTCCTCAACAGCCATCACTTCCATGCCATCAATAAAGTCACCTTTCTCTATATACTTAGCTCTCTTCTCTCCGTCACCAGTAACAACTGTTTCAAACGCAGACAGCTCAATAACTTTAGTGCCATTCGGACTACTTTCATTTTCAAGAGCAAAAGAGTACATGTCTCTCTCAGGCTCTGTCACTTGAAATATCTCAGTACATAGATTTGTTGAACGTATCATTCCAACATGCTTATTTTTGTTCTCTTTATTCGCAGTATCCTTATACCCTGCAAAAGGAACACCGTGTTTGTATGCAGACTGCATAACTTCAGCCTGTAATTCTCTAGCTCTAATCTTAACTTTTCGGATGTTAGGATTTTCTTCAGCTTCTCTATAGAGACGCTCAAATTCCTCTCCATACACTTCGTTAAGGAACGGAACATCATATGGATCAAATAGTGTCCACATCTCGTCATTGGCTTCTCTACGCATGAATTCATCAGAGTACCAAATACCTGGGAAGATATCTTGAGCACGATGTCTTTCTTCACCACCACTGTCTCGCATCTTAATAAATAAGAATACGTCCATGTGCCAATCTGGTACATAGTTAGCAAAAGCTCCCTTTCTAGTACCGAGCTGATCCACAGCAAGAGCAACATCATTGTCAATCTTAAGGAATGGTCTAAGCCCTTTAGCTACACCTTCATACGATGCAATCGTACTATCGTGACCTCTAACCTGAGACCAATCCCAACCAACACCACCACCAAGTTTAGACAAGAAAGCCTTCTCTTTATAACCATCAAAAATACCCTCAAGACTGTCATCATTTGATCCAATAAAACAACTGGATAACTGGTGATGGATAAGTCTTGCATTTGATAATGTTGGAGTAGCAGTCATAACATCAAATAAACTAATGATGTCATAGAACTTCTTTGCCCAATACTCTTTGTCTTTTTCTTTTTGTGCTAGGAACATTGCAATAGCCATAAACGCATGCTGTGGTAACTCTAATTGTTTACCATCCCCTGTAGTAATAGCATATCTATCAGCAAATGTAATGATGCCTAGATAAGTAAACTGAAGGTCACGCTCAGGCTTGATGTATGCACTCATAACATCAAGGTCATACCCTTTATAGAATTCCTTGTGGAACTTACCTGTACTTAGTGCAAAATCAATATACTTAGACATATGCACATAAGGTGATCCCTTCTTCGTACCATACAGTTTTCCAACCTTGTGATACATACTGTCTAAAGTAAGTCTTGCTGCAACATACGTCCAGTTTGATGATGGTTCAGATATCTTTCCTACGGCTGTCTTAATTATCGCACTCTGTAGCTCATCTGTGGTGATGCCCTCTTTCCATGTGATATGACTATCAATGATTAATTCAGCAGCACTAACTCCAGATATTCCATCTGTAGCATTTTCCGCTTTCTCTGTCATTTTAGATAGATCCATAGGAGCTTTATAGCCACCTCTTTTTGTAACAGTATTTACCTGAGCGACTTTCTCAAATGGTCTATTACTAAGATGATGTAGGTCATTCATAATTAACTGATTTGATACTTCGAGAAGTTGATTATCTCCCATTGCAAGACCACGCTTCTTCGCATAGTCAATCAACAGAATATGTATTTCCTCAGTAGGAATTCCATCATACACACCATCAAGAACATGCTGTAATAACAACTCGTGCTCTTTATCTGGAAGACAAACACCATCAGGAGTGGAGTTGTCTATGGTCCTAGAAAGTTTTTCTAAGGAGAAAAGTTCAACCTCTCCACTCTTTTTAGTTACATCATGGTTCACTTTTTACCTCCTGTTTTATTGCGTGTCTCTTTTCTTGGAGATGGCATTAGCGACTTTGCATGCTTCTTAATTTTCTTCTTGGTTAAGTTGTCTACCTCGGAAGCATAAGTTGCTATCTGCTGTAGAGCCTTTTCCGGAAGAAGATTTCCAAACTTATCAGAGAGCATCGCACCAACAATGGTTGACCCCTCTTTAAGTGTTTCAATATAGAACTCATGTGCATCAGCATAATCTCTAGCTTCTTCAATATTTCCGGGGAAACTATTCTTTACAGTATGCACCAACTGTGCATAGTTAGCAAGATAATAGAATGTCGTTACTGCTGCATTCATATCATCGTCTGATACTGCTTTCAATATGTCTGTCATGTAGTCGGACGTAGCTGCAACAACACTATCTGCATTGATATGTTTGTCGTCAATCTTGTTCTTTCTAATTTTATATAAATAACTCATGGGTTTCCTTACTTTAGGGTTTTCTGCTATAATGTCCACTGTAATACAAATACAAAGGACATCCTATGAGCAAGATACTCACAGAAACAGTTGCCAAAAATCTTGGCATTTCTAAGACAGAAGCTGCTAAAATTGTCAAAGCTGTAACGACTTCTATTGAAGAAGTAACAGCAGCCAATGGTAGCTTAACTCTTATCAATTTTGGTTCATTCACAGTGAAACCATTCAAGCGTACAAGTACACTACACAAGAAGACGTATCATATTGATAAAAATATCATTCGCTTCAAGCCGGGTCTTGGTTTCTCTCGTAAAGTAAACTAACTCCTAGAGCGTCACTACGACGCTCAATCCTTTATACTTCAACACTCTTCCCTGCTTAATCTTTATGTTTCCGTCCATGACAAGCATACTGTCGTGCTGTTCTTTATCTACAACGATATAGTCTGGTTTTTGACCAGTAGCTTCAATCACTGCAGAGACCTTTTCCCCAACTGTATCAAAGCTATTACCTCTGATACTAATTGCATTAATCTGTTTCATTCAAAGCCTTAGTAAATTTTAAATTTAAGTGCGATAAGAAAGCCAATGATTTTGACTTGTCCCTCATTACTATTTTCTTATAAGCAACCTTTCCGGCCACAACCTCTATTGAATATACACTGTCTGCTGTATCTTTCGTTACTGCAGGCATCCATATAATCTCTGTTACTTTGTCCCATTCTACGCTTGGGAACCTTTTTTCTACTACTTCATTGAAGATCTCCTTCTCTGTTTTTTCAATTTTAGGGATTACAACTTTAGCAACTTCAACCTTTGGTTTAGTTTTCCGACTAAGTATAAACTCATTTACATACTTCGCTAGAACATCCTCCTCAAGGGTATCAGCATCTACATCGTATCTCACTTTTGCGAAATCTTTAAATGCCTGTATATCTGGTATAGGCACATACCTATTTATCAAACTCATATTGGAGGCATGTCTACATTAATATTCCCCGTATTCATAAGCGTCGTCTCTACGATTTCACCTGTTTCTTCGTGGTATACATCTATATCATCCTCGGCATAGTCATATTCTACAACATGAACAGCTCCAAAGTTTCCATCTGCATTATCTGTAAATTTAACCTTTGGACCAACGAACATTGTCTTAGCTCCACCAACCTCACCATCTCTGTTTTTCAACACGAGTATTTCTACTTCATTTACTGGCTCTTCTCTTTTTGCTTCCTCTCTTGATGTATAATAAGACTCACGGTAGATACCAAGTATTACATCAGCATCTTCTTCAATAGATCCCGACTCACGCATGTCTGATAATTGAGGTCTTTTGTTTGGTCTGCTCTCTATTCCTCTGTTTAGCTGAGACAATAACCACACCTTACATCCTGAGTCTTTAGCCAAGCGTTTAAGTGTCTTTGTAACATCACCAATCCTCAAGTGGTTATTTGCATATCCACCTGGGTCTTTGATGTACGTTAAGTGGTCAATGAATATATTCTTGATAGACGGGTCTCTACGAATTAGGGCCATTCCCATGTTGTATATTTGTATGTGGTCCACTACTTTGTCAAGTAGGATAAAGTTATCTGCATCTTCAAGTAGTTTCTTCATCCTGTTATAATTGCCGAGATCTCTAAGCTTGTTATGTCGTATGTCGTTCAAGGCTTCACCTGAACCACAAGACAACGTCCTTAGCATAATGTTCTCTGCAGGCATCTCAAGAGAGAAGAAGGCACTACCCTCATTACTATCAAGTAAGTGGAGTATTATCGATACCACAAGCCCAGTTTTACCCATACTTGGTCTAGCTGCAACCACAATAAGATTTCCTGGCTCAAGGTTCAAGTACCTGTCAACTTCAGACAGTCCTGTTCCATGATCCTTTATAGGGTTTGCTATACGGTCTTCCATTACAGCAATGATATCCTTATTTGTTCTCTGGACAGATGAGTCAAAAGAACTTGTGTGTTTAAGGTCATCGATAGAGTAATCTCTACCTTCTAGTATTGCTGCCTTTACTTCTTCTAATTTTGCAAGCATAGACCTATTCTCATACGCAGCTTTAATGTTATCTGCCTGCATGATTACAGTGTCTATACTAACGGGTGTAGTCAGTGCAATGGAAACAATTTCTTTTTCTTTGTCTGGGAATTTTTGTGTTACTAAGTAATCCGTCACAGGGCTATTTGTAAGATAGTTCACCATGGCGAAGTCAAATATGTCACGACAAACCTGGTCAAAGAAATGCTCAGGTTGTAATCGGTCTATAAGGTGTTCCATTATCGAGGAGTTAAACATCAAAGTAGAGCATATCGACTTTTCAGCCGGTATGGTATTCATACTTATCATTATCTACTCCTTGTGAACATGGCGTTCATTTTCATCCTAAGCATTCCTGCTTCTACGTTGGCTACCGTTACTTTAAGTAGCTCTGCAAATCCTCTCAACATGTTATTGTTAAGTGGAGCAAAAGCCTCATTGCCACCAATAGTTATCAGTAGACCAGGTCCTTTTGCAGTAATTCCTGCCCTAAGAATGTTTGTTCCGCCTCTACCGGTAAGAGCTTCATAGTTCTCTCCTTGTGTTCCATCTAACTGGCAAAGCATATGTGATGCTAGAGAGAGTGTAGTCTCAGGTGTAAGATATACTTTAAAGTCTTCCCCACCTTTTTGTGCGTGGTTATGCACTTTTATGTAGAAGCCTGTAGAATAGTTCACGAAAGGTGAAGTTCCATTTGGGTTAGGTGTAGTCTTTACTTTGATAGTAGAGTCTATCCTAATTGTATGCTCTTTATCTGTACAAAAAATTGTATGATTTAGAACAGTGTGCGTTATTGTTTTGGGTTCCATAGTTTGTTTCCTCCTTTATAGTTTTGAACGATAGCATCAAAGTTGCTTTCAATGAATGGCCACATCTTGTCAGCCTTTTCTTTTTCGAGATACTTGTTTGCTCTATAGTCGTATAGTGCTTTGTATTCTCCGAAGATACACAAGTGTGTTTCTCTCGTTTCTCCTTGCGGAATAAACTTGAAGAACACTTTACTATCTCCGAATGCCTCTAGTACACGGTCACGTATAGGCTTTACAGGCTCATGCTTTGTCTGCTGAGCTGTTAGTGTATCAAACTGATCTCTAAGCTTTTTACCTGACTTTATGTTGCCTATCCAGAATGATCCGCCGCCATTGTGTATCCAGTTGATTTTTTCAATCAGTTGTTGCTTCGTACGATTGTCTAAGCGGATAGCTCTGTCAATGTCTTTTGCCCATGCACTGATCGTTGGATTTGTAGGTGCTTTATAGTTATCTATAGAGCTGAGTAGTTTAGTTGCTAGATACTCTGATATCTCTATAGCCTCTTTCATACTTTCACTAATCTCTACAGAAGCAACGTCGTCAACTTTTGTTGCGACAGGAGCAGTAGCGACATTAAGGTTAGTGTTTATATTAGTATTACTAAGGGGTGTCAAATCTGTCACCCCCGTCCCGGTGTCACCAGTGTCACCCTCCCCGGTGTCACCAGTGTCACCCCCTATCTCTCGGATGTTCGTACCTTTTATCTTCTCTGCATAGGCTTTCCTATCACCTCTCTTGTCAAACATATAGTAGTCCATACCTGTCATAGCACCAGTTTCACCTACTCTTTGTTGCACTAAAATATATCCTGCTTCCACAAGCTCAAGACGTCTCCTTTGAAGCGTTCTCTTTATTAGTCCCGTCTCTTTCATGATATTCCTATCATAAAATTTCCAAGTATCAGATTTAGACTCTATATAGATCCACAATATCTTTGCACCATCTGATAATTCTTTGTCTAAGATTAGTGCGTTTGGAACTTGAGTAAAGTTACCATGCAATCTTGTTTTCATTTATCTCTCCTTAGTCTTTCACCTCCGTAATCATTACTGATAACGCAGTCAT
>Ga0256824_10000030_pt1 | contig 51394 bp, 74 predicted proteins | sample CV67metaG_FD_191570 | JGI IMG/M metagenome (GOLD analysis project Ga0256824, IMG submission 191570) | Hydrothermal vent microbial communities from East Pacific Rise, Pacific Ocean - CV67 | ecosystem: Environmental > Aquatic > Marine > Hydrothermal vents | place: Pacific Ocean: East Pacific Rise...
TTTCATACTGACCAACTCTTCCGTAACGTATATCATCGTAATACTCAGTCACCTCATCATTAAGTTTACGCTTCTGCTTAATCATCTTCTCAGTTTCAGCAACGTACTCAGGCTTATTAACACGATAGCCCATCACATTTGCAACAGTCTGTCTTTCACCAATTACACGCACCAACTCATTATGTCGGTCTACAACATTTTTTAAATCACTACTCATTTTCTAACTCCTCAAATTGTATTTCTATTTCTGTTTCTATTGTTGGTATCACAGTAATAAAGTTTGGTATATAATAATTTCCATCCTTTTTCTTAGCATATCCTTCTGATAGAAAACCCGATATATAGTTTGCAAAATCTACACCACTAATGTCTGAAATTCTTGCAATATTTTTCCACATTGTTTTAAACGCTGTTCTTGTAGGTTGCTTCTTGCCACCATTTCCTCTGTCTGTAAGATTACGAATGGCTTTATATTGTTGCTTCCATAGTTCCTCAAACACATACTCAATATATTTTACGTCAACCTTCCCACATTTTTTTGACCCTTCCTCTTCCATAGACATAGTACTAACTGAACTCTTATATGGTTTACTATCTATAGTCTCTAAACCACAGTTGATAGCACTTTTTCCACAGTTGATAGCACTTTTTCCACAGTTGATAGTAATTGTTCTTCCAAAATTCCTTTTAGTGTGAGAATTATCTATATCAATCAATCCTTTCTCTTTAAGACTGTTTAATGCTTTAGAGACTCCTTGTGGTGATATTCTCAGCTTATCGGCAAAGTGTGCATTTGACGCAACACACCCTGCCTTTAGTATTTCTAATTGTGATATTTCAGACATCAATATTCTCTGAGTCCAAGTAATGTCAAGCTCCATATATTCTAGTGGAATCCAAAATCCTTTATGCTTGCTCATAAATCACGACCTATTTCAGGATTCTCTAGTGCAACCAGATAAGACCTCATTAATTCCATAGTGCAGGTTTTTGAGTATTTTAGTGCATCACGCATATTTTCATATACATCAAGTTCAAATTCATCATTAAATACTACCCTAGATAACGGCATAACTGTCAAAGTAGGAGTCACTAGGTGTATATCTTCAACGCTATCTACTCCAAATTCACGCATGATGTATTCTTCAACCTCTATTGTATTGTGTAATTCATCCACTAGAATATTATCTATAGGCTGTAGCTTAGTTATATAATATCTTTCTGCATCTGTAAGCATATTTTCCTCATTATCGTCAAAACTCATAACATCTATTCTTTTTGCATATTTATATTTTTTACGAATGTGTGTTGTAAGCCTTGATGCAATATTTTTGCTTTGTCCTACGTACATTAACTCATTTTTATCATTATATATGAAATACAATCCAATAAGTTTCTTGCTACTTGTAATATCATAGAAAATATTACAAAATTTATTGTATAGTGCTTTATAATCAAGTGATTCAACCTGATGTTTATAAAAATACTTAACCATTTTATAGTCTTTCGCCAATATGTATTTGTGGGAGTGTGGGGAAGTTTGGCGACTTCGCACTCTTAGTCCACATGATTAAACCCTCAGTAAGCAGTGCAGGTGTCGCCAAGAAACCATTGAACTTACTAAAGGGCTTAATCATATAGAATAACAAGTAGGGAATTATAACACTCCCTACCTTAAATCTTAGTTGTATGACAATCTACACTCTGTCTGTACGTTCATAAATCATCTCCAATTCGCCTTCAGCTTTATCTGTTACAAAATCTTCTACAATCATGGTGTGCTTCCCCTCACCAAAATCATCATCAATCAACTTCTCACTGAGAATTTTTACCAACTCTTCTGCATAATTTTCTCCTAAAAACTGTGCAATATTTTCCGGAGTATCGCCTAGCATAATATATTCTGTCATAGGGTCATCTAACAACTCTTCTACAATTGCTGTATAAATATCATCATATTCGTATGTTATTTCCCAATCTGTAGCCTTACCGTGTGCAAAGCTTTCACCATCTACGGGGTATGCACCACCAATTTGTCTCTCAATCATGCTACCACCTCTGTACTAATTATTGCTCGCATCGCTTCAACCTCATCTTTTCCGTAACCTTTCCACCATGCCAAATACTGCTGTCTAGCATCTTCAATACTCATGTCGGTATATGTAAGTGAGTCGTTACCCATAAACATACTGTCAAATGTAATCTTTACTTCTCTTACGGTCACTAACGCACTCATTGGTTTGTCTTCAATCATCTTGTAATCCTAATTTTAAACTTTGTGACTTGAGCCATAATTCGGCAACCTCTTCTTTTGTTCTATACAGTGAAGTTTCAGCCCAATTGCAATCACCACCAATACCTAGTTTGTACGTCACTACAATTTTACTGCCGTGGCTCTCTTCTCTCATGTAAAACCCCGTAACTCTCATTTTTTCAATGTTCCTACTATTGTTTAGAAAATAAACAATTTCACCTATTTTAAATTTAGTCATTCTATTTCTCCATATTGTTTTAAAATTTCATCAGCACTTAACTGATAGATTGTTTTTATCATTCGTCTTGATATACTTATTTTTACATTCGATAGTCTGCATGAGTCATAACCGTTATACTCTGTAAGGGATAGATACTGACCCAACATCGAGCCTGTAGAAATTTGTTTGTAAGATTCTTTGCGTTCCCTTACATGGTGTCGTCTGAATTTGTCTGCATCGTATGGAATATACTCAGGACTCAAGACGTGATAGCCTACTGTGCTTGAATACCTAACCTCATCTTCTGACGATACATAGACTTGCTCAGGTAACGGGTAATCCCCATCATCATACTGTGTCGCCTTCATCTTCATCATCCTTGTAGACTGCATTTTCTTCCATGTTATGACTGTAAGCATCCCACATATCGCTAATCACATCACTTCCAAATTCTTCTACCCACTCTTTAGCTTCAAGCTCAGAGTAGTTGTAGTTTTCCATAATATCGCTTTCCATTTCATCGCCTAACGCTTTATCGTTAATTGCATAAGTATTGACGTGTTCATGTAGCTCATTTACACACTCTTCAACTGTCTTATCTGTCCAATTGCCGTTACCGTCTGATAACAGTTCAATCATTTGCTCTTTAGTCATTATCTATCTCCTTGAAATAATACTCTCATATTTGTTCGGACATTTTTTACTAAATCGTCCATAGCCTCTGCATCTTTTTCGTAAGCCTCACATACATCGCCATCAACGGTGTAAATCTCCTGAGTAACACACAACATCGCTTCATTCTCTAATTCACTGAGTTTGTCGCCCATCGTGTCAATCATATACTCAAGTGACTCAATTTTGTTTTGGTATTTCTTACACGTTGTAAGTGTAGTTTCTATGTCTAACTCCAATAGTGCTATTCCATTTTCACCTGAATAGCAACCTGACTCATGTTTTGCCAACGCTAATATGTTTATTAAAATCTCTTCCATTATAAAAATCTCCTTGCCATAATCGGCTTACCATTCTCATTGTATTCAAAGACATACAAATAGCTGTCTTTCGGTGTATATCCAAACCATCTTTTAATCCATTTAATCATTTAATCCTCTTTACGTTTCTAACTTTTTTAATGCTGAACTTCTTAACCTGAACACAATCATCGTTAATGCCAACATACTGCCGAATAGTGCAAGTAAACTCAATTACCTCACCTTGCTTAAAACTAAAATAATCAATCCAATTTTTGCTAGGATTAAACCACAAGTGGTCTTTATCAAGTGGGCTGAAAATCTCATCGTTAATCTGAATAGAAGGCATCGTTAAACACTGCTTCTCTTTAGTGGAGTCATAAGCACCAATAACGGCTCTCATGACCACATTTGTTTTACCAATGAATTGCTCAATCATTCCAAAGCACCTCTTTAATTTTATCAGTATCAACATCATGTTTAGCCATCGTAGCCAACACAGTCTGTACCTCTTGCATCACAATCTCTTTGATTTCATTATGCTTACGTTCCCAAACCTTTTGTGTACCTCTTGAAATATCAAGTTTAGCACAAATAGTTTTCTGAAGTAAGTTACCGTTACCAATCGCATCTTTATATTTAAAGTAGTTATATTGTTTATGCTCTGCCATTACCGTGTCACTCCTGAAATTTCAAGTTTACCAATCATATCTAAACACTCATCAAGCTTCTCAACCGTATCAAACCACAGTGTGTTACCCTCGTCATCAGTTTCACTCAATGAAAAGATAATAGACCCTGCTAATGGACAGTCACCAACTTTAGAAACCACGTTACCACTAACAAGGAGTCCTTCGTCCGAAACCCATGCAAGTACGCCATTTGGCAAATATGCAACCGTTACTGTTCTACACTCAATATGCTTATACAACCAATCCAATGTACCGTCTTGTGTAGGAGCTTCTAACACTTCTGTATTAATTTTGATACGTTTACCTCTTGGTGTATCTAAAATCTCATAACTCACTTTTACTGCTTTGTTTATCGTATTACTCATGACTAATCCTTTATATTTAATTGTTTAGTATCTCAGTCAAAAATACTAATCAGCTTGCACCACTTTCAATGCAAACCAATTAATGTTTTATTTTATTTTATTAAGGCTCACTTTTAGGCTACCATATTTACCTCAATTTTGGTAGCGATATGACCCGTAGCCATAATGGAAATCATAGCCATTCTGTACTGTTTATTGCTATAGACATAATATGCCGACTCAATAGTAAGTGCGTTGTCTAATCTTTGCATGATGTTTTTAGAATTACCATCAACATCATGAGTTGCTACATTTTGGTAATCAGGCATAGACCCACCTTCTGCAACTGCTACAGCAACCCAACTTCTCTGACCTGCTCTCTTAACCAAAAACCAATGACCGTCAATAGTTTTCACCAATACTCTATCGTTATCACTCATAGCTCTATCTTTAGGGCTGAATATTTCTGTGTGGTCGTATTTATAAATCATAATTAAGCCTTTTTATTTTCAAATAATATATCTTGCAATTCATCCATCGCTCTCTCATCAAATATCGGTGTAATCTCACGATAGTTAAATACTCCACCCATACCATAAGTAGGTGATAATTTCTTATCTAACAATACCTCTCTAAGCATGAACATACCACGTCTTTGTAGTGACGGGCTAACCATCGCACTCATCTTTGCATAATTGATAGACTCGTTAAAATCCTTAACCGTCATAACAGTTAGCAAGTCAATCTTATTTTTAGCACCCGACTTGGTAGCTCTCTCAGTGTATAGCCAATTTTCAAGTTTAACCTTATAACCATCTTTCTCAAGTTTATCAATCATCCCTAATACTCTCCCTGCACCCTTGATAATCTTCTTAGCATTAGTTGAACTACTTGCAAGTGTGGTAATTCTAACCGTAATCTCATCCGGTAATTCTGCTTTAGACGGCTTAACCCAACATTCAGGCTCACCACTCAAAACTTTACCAATATCAAAATACAATCCCTCAGTATCATACATTGAACTATTTGTTACAAGCGTAGCAAATTCTTTACTTGCTTTTTTCTTCTCAACGATAATCTCGTTCATCACGTTCTTGTCACCACGCTTAATCACTTGCAACCAATCTTCAACCGTATCAGACCCTCTCCAACCCGTATAGTCCACGTCCATAGACCGATTATGCTTTATGTTGGCATGGACTTTATCATCCATTGTAGTTTGCATCCAATTACCCAAATCATTTATTGACTTGATAACAAATACAGCACCCACAGTTTTCTTTACATCGCCTAACGTAATTTCTTTATCAAGTTGGACGGTTACACCCGTTCCAAAATACTTTAGATTATTTTTCATTATTCCCAATCTCCTAACATATCATCAATTGTTGGCTCATCATCGTTATCAGCTACAACATCTACAATCACCTCTTTAGGCTCAGGTATTACAACATCATCAATTGTTGGCTCAGTCGCATCCTCAGTGACTACAGCCACATTTTTACGGTTAGCTTCAATCATCGTTACCAATTTTGTGTTATCGTCAATAACATTTTGCATAATCGTTCTGCCGTCATCGTCAATACCTTTAAACAGTGTAGCGTTCAAAATCTTATCAAGTGGTTGACTCGTGTTTTTCAGCAAGTTTGCAGTTTTATAGAACACTCTTGGAGTCAAGTTATACCCATCAATCGCAATCTCAACGTCCTCTTTAATCTTCATGATTAGGTCGAATAGTGGAGTGTTGTTAGTGTACAGCTTGACCAAATCCTCATCAAAGCCGTAATCAATCGCCACAAATCTATCTTGTGTAGCAAAATCTAATTGTTTACGTCCATTATACTTGGCACTTGCACCGTTTAAATCAGTGTTAGCACAAGCTACTACTCGGAAATCCTCATGAGTGAATACTAATCCATCAGGAGTGTCAATAAACCCGTTATCAATCAGTGAGTTAATCACCAACAATACTCCGGACTCCCCTGCATCAAATTCATCAAGTAAGGCGATTTTACCTAATCTTGCACATTCTACTAATGAAGTGGGAACGTAATCACCATTCGCATTAATGAATCCAATAAGGTTGGATTGTGTAGTTTGTGAACTAAATGATACAGACCTAAATTCAAGCCCTAAAGCATCAGCCAATTTTACAACACTTGAAGTTTTACCAACACCTGCACCACCAAATAGCAGTACGTTTTCTTTAGCGTTAACATACTCCAATAGTTCTTGAAATTGCTTATGTACAGCACCAATATTTTTTGTAGTGCCGTCAATACGCTTAATCTCTACAGTCTTGACCATATTTTGCGTTACAGCTTCTAACTGTTTATTGATTAGCTCGTTAATATTTAACGCTTCTAATTTTCCGTTTACAGCATCAGTTACGATACCACCTAATGTTTCTTCTAATAAATTACTCATGGTAATCCTTCTATTTGAATTTTAAGCTTTTTACAGCTTATAAGTGGACTTCAGCAAATCCACCAATAAGATGTTATTTAATATTTGGAATCCAACATAAAGTGCCGTTATGCTGTACGTCCATAACTGTACCCAATCTTTCCAACTCGTTAATAAATTCATCATACTCAATCACAAAATCATAACCGTTCCAATCATCACCCAACAGCCCGTCATCCAAATCATCAAGCTGTACCAATGCCACCAAATTAATGACAGCACCCGTATTAAATACGTTAATATCAACATATACATATTTAGCTATATCGCAATTCAGTAGCTCGTTAATTTCTTTTCTCGTTACACTCTTATCGTTAATCAGTTCTTCAATCGTTAATTTTTTCATCATCATCTTTAATCCTTTAAAATATTGTAATTTCTAATTTAGTGAATATTTCCATACCCACAGCTATAATCGCCATTCCCAATAGTGCAATTAATCCAATTTCAATCATAGTTTACTCGTTTCGTAAAATCCAATACTCAAAATAGCGATTAATCCAACACTCCAAATAATTTCAAACTCAACCATTACAGCCACCCCAAATTTCTCATTTTGTTATGTGCTGTAACACTAAAATAACCCTTAATAAACGCTTTTCTCAGAATCTCAGCTCTGACTATTTTTAGTAAATTTTTCATTTTTTACCCTTATTTTGAATTTATAAGCACTCCTAAAAATGCTTAATTAATCCAAAATTTCCAATAATGCAATACTATATCTGATACTGTACTGCGTTGGAAATTTTTAGAATAATAGCTATCGTGGATATATCCCGTCCACTCTTTACGGTTAGTTCGGAAGTATGGTATCAATGCGTATTTATAGCTATATCGCATTACTTCCTATGTACTTAACAACATGATTTTAATTTATCCTACCCTCTAGGACGCTATTCAAAAATTTCTATAATCGCATTATTCATAACCTAATTTCACTTTGGATTTTATCCTAATTACTGATTAATTTTTTTCGGGAATATACCGATAATAGATTAATTTTTCATAGCTACTTTTGTGGATTTTTTAATCCCTACTACTTTATGCCAAAATTTTAATTTTTTACTGATTTATGGTAATCTCCAAACCTAGGAGAACAACCTTTAAAAATAATATTTCACTACTATTTAGTTTCTAAATTTATTCTAATTTCACATTTTAAGCAAATTATTTTTGATTCGTTTTACCGTCCAAATAATTTGCTTAATGATATGAAATAATAGGAGATTCACATCTCCTAAAATTCTCTATTTTTCTTCAGATTTCTTCACTGCGATTCTATCAGCAAGTACAATTTTAAGTGATTCAAGTTGATTTATAGTCATCTCTAGGAACTGTACACCTTCAATGTCAGATTTACATTGATTCAAGTATGCAAGTTTTGATTCTGCAAGTACTGATTTTAAGGCTGAAATATACCCACTATTATCCTTTAATGTTTTACCGTCTACTTTATGCAATTTTCTTGCAGTCTTTAAGTCTGTACTGTTTATAAAATCCTCATATTTAGCAAGATTCTTGAAGATAGATAATGGAACTAACATATCAGATTCGATACCTTTTTTATTAGTGTAAGTTCCTGTATAAACCTTTAATTTATTACCATTAATGAAAAGTAGTAAGTCAACTATAACCATTTTTTTACCGTCCTTTTTAGGGTCTAATGTCATCATGTAATCATTTAGCAAGTCAACATTAATCTTATAAATAGAGGTATTATTCAGTAGGATTTCATCTTCCTTAATCATTGTAGCAGTTGATGTAATATACTTTTCAACATCTATAAATAAACCATTTACTTCTGTTTTTTCGCTATTTTTTAAAGATTCGATTTGATTCCATTTTGTTTGTAGGGTATCGAATTTTGAATCTAGGATTTTTGTGAAGTCTGTGATGTAGTTTGTGTTAGTCATTTTAAGCCTTTATGCTTGTGATTTCAAAACTGATTAATTAATTTTGATAACCGTAGTTTACTCTTATTTTAATTATATGTCAAGTAAATCGTCGTTTCATTTCAGTTATGATGTTAATCAGTTTTATTTATGATTATTCCAGACCATAAAAAAAGAAATTCCCTTATATATGTAAGTAAACCGTAAAGCGTACTATATGCCATTTTAAGCGTGATTTAGTGGGTAGGTATACCGTGATAAGGGGGGGGGAGCGTTATAGGGCAGGGCAGGGCAGTCGTACCCCAAATCCCCCTCAAACCCCTAAAAACATTGTACGACAAATACTTACAACCCCTAACTCATGTACCCATTATTATACGACTTGACACGAAAAAATTTTAATTGTATAATGTATGACATTAAATATAGGATAATAACATGGAATTGCAGAAGAGAATCATCGTCAGAATACCTGAAAAAGACCAAGTACGCTTAAAACAAGAGGCTATGGATGCAAAACTAGGATTCTCGGCATATATACGCACACTACTAGGCATTAAGGCTTAAATAATGGACTCAGTTAGGTTATCTGAACCATACTTGGACATAAAAAGGAGAATCATACCTGCAAGGAACAAAATTGCTAAACATGATAAGCTGAAACCTCTATATGAGCAGTTTGGTGAGTCTAAACCTAGTACGCCACCTCATACAGGCAAATACTTCGGTTTTAGCTCATGGCAGGACGCTCCTGAAGAGGTTAAGGTAAGGCGTAATGCTAAACTAAACAAGAGGAGAGATATGCTGCTGAATCAGTCTCCAATGAAAAAAAGAGCCTTTATTCGCAATATTGTCAAGCAAAAAGACCTTAGAAATGGTGTTATGCAAGTCTGTTCGTCATGTGGTGAGAATTTACCTAGAGGTGCTTTCAATAGTAGGAGAGATTCTAGGTTGAAGCTGAAGCATAAGAGGTCGTATTGTGAGGTTTGCCGACAGCGTATGAACCGAGAATATTACCAAAAAAATAAAGAAAAGTGGGTAGGAATCAATGACTCCAAATGAATATGTAGATGAATTATCGTTAAAGCCTCTAACGAGTGTAGAGCTTGAGCGAGGTAAAGACAAACTTAGGATTTCGGGTACTGAGGATTTGATACCTTGGACTGAAGTTTATGCTAGGATTACAGCAGGAATGTCAATGTCAGACATAGCTGAGATATATGGTCAAGGTCGTAAGATTGCATTGTTTGCTATGGAAGATGGTATCAGTTATGATGCTGTGGCTATGGACTTTTTGGATAATGAGATTAAGCAGCGTAAGGCTATGGCTACACTTGAAAGTACGAGTCCGGTTGTTGCAAAGACAATGAAGGAAATGGCTAACGAGTATGCACCTGATGTAATGAAAAGTATCTCAGAGTTGAGTACGGCTACGGTGAAGAGAGCACAAGAATTGATTGAAGAGTCTACTACAAATGATATGAAAAACATTTGGGATACTATGCAGAAGATGACAGACACACTTGAGTTGACTCATAGACACGCATCAGCTTCTAGTATCAGTATTGCAAATGCCGTAACGGGTGGAACTGAGTTTGTTGTAGAGATAGACCATCCACCTGAGCCAACAGATGCAGAGGTAATTGATGTCAGTAATCAGAGCTAAAGCCTTACACTATCAGCATAAGTATATTACATCAAAGTCCACATTTCCTGCCCTAGTTGCAGGGTATGGTTCGGGGAAAACTCATGCTTTGACGTATCGTGTAATGACGATGTTATTTACAGTACCAAACGCACAATTGGGAATCTATGAGCCAACGCATGACCTTATTAGGCAGATTATCATACCAAGAATGGAAGAGATATTTCAGAGTTTGCGTATCATATATAAGCTGAATAAATCAGAGGGTGTGATTGATGTTTGGATGCCTATGGGTAAGTGTAGAATAATCATGCGTTCAATGGACAACCCTCAGAGGCTTATTGGTTATGAACATCATCATGCTTTTGTGGATGAGATTGACGTAATGGCTGCCGATAAAGCTATGGACGTTTGGGTAAGAATCCTAGCACGTAATAGAAAACGGATTAAGTTTCAGGATGGCACTTATGGGAAAAATACTGTGGGGATTACAACGACTCCTGAAGGCTTTGGCTTTGTATATAAAATGTGGGTTAAAGACCATGCAGATAATCCTGAATATGAATTAATCAAAGGACGTACTCAAGACAACTTTCACCTAGACCCTGAGTATGTAAACACACTTAGACGAACATACCCACCTCAACTTTTGGAAGCATATCTTAATGGTGAGTTTGTAAACCTCAAGGGAAATACTGTATATGATGGGTTTGATAGATTTGCGTCCAACACGAACTTGACGATGGATGATTTCTTTTCTGATGCGACTATACATATAGGGATGGACTTTAACGTGCACCGTATGGCGTTGGGAGTTTTCATGAAGTCTGCTGACAATGATGACCGGATTTATTTGGTTGACGAGTTCCATCACCTAGTAGATACGCCTGCTGCCATTGAAGCAATTAACGCTAGATACCCTAACAGAACTATTGTAGTTTATCCGGATGCGTCAGGTGGTTCACGAAAATCCGTTGACGCTTCTAAGTCAGATATTAAATTACTTAGAGCTGCTAAGTTCAGAATCAATGCTCCAAGGAAAAACCCACCTGTAAGAGAGAGAGTTGTAAGTATGAATACTCTATTTTTGAATGGCGAAGGAGAGAGAACTTTATTCGTGAACGTGAGCAAATGTCCTCATGCCACCGAACAACTTGAGAAGCAAGTGTATGACGATAATGGAATACCAATCAAGAATAATGAAGAAGACATACTTGATGCTATGGGCTATTGTGTAAACCGTATTAGAGGACTTGCAAAACCAACCACGGTCATCGGCAGAATGAGAGTCGGAGTCTAAGCATAGTATAAGGCTCTTTGTCATACAATATAATACTGAAACAAACAATGCGTGGGTCATACGGTTTGGGTTGAGGATTCTCGGCTGCCGTACACGTACCGAGACTTGCAGATAGCGTCTGTATTTGTTGAGGGTAAAGGTTTGAACTAGGTTGAGATTGTCGCTATCGTGGTGAAATTGTGCACTGAAGAAGGTTCGATTCCTAGACGGTCAATAAGGTGCGTGAGCAAGTCCACTTGCAATAATCGTACCACCAATCTTTACAAAGGCATAGGTGGGTATCACTCTATGTCTTTATAAGGATTTGAAATGAAAAAATTAGATGATTTAATTAACGACTTAGGTAATGTAAAACCATTTTTATCTAGCGACCCATTAATGGAATATGGAATTACTTATAAAAGTCATGCTGAGATTATGGAAGCGTTGCAGGAGATTCAGGCTGACCTTGCTGAGTTGCACAAGTGCGTAGAAGCAGAGACTCCACATCAGTTTTCAGCACAGTTAGCTAACGAGTTAGGTGTACCAATGAATTTTAAGAATTGGTCATTACAAGAGTTTGACGTTGAAGCTGTCCCTAATGACTTACCAAAACTAACTGCTACATATATTTATATAGGGGTTCGTGTATGAATGAACTAGATGCAAAACTAATTGAATTAGAAAAAATTACAGACAATGATAAATTGTTAGAGGAGTGTATTGACCTACTGCTTAACCTACAAAAAGATTTCAACCATGCTATAATGAGTAAAGATGCAGACATACTTATTCTTGAAGACTATTCGCACCAAAAAGATAAACAACGTATAGCTTTACGTGAAGATGTAAATAGAATATTAGCCGATAAGGATGCCATTATTAAATACCTAGAAGGAAAACTAGATGCTACTTTTAATTAGGTTTGATAATGGTGATAAGATTTGGTACGATAAAATAGGTACAGTTTCCCGTGAAGGAGAGGTGCTTATGGTCAGTAATGGTGGTGGTGAAGTTTTAACATACACAATGAACCGGATAGCAAGTTTTAACGTATATAGTGACGAAGGCAGGAAAGTGACATGATTGTTGAGCTAGATGAAATAAGTAAAGATACTTGGCGTTGGACTGATAGTGCAGGATATAATTGGGATATACTTTTATCTGAAGGCAATACTCCTATCCCTGCACCTATGTCGGACAAGGCAACACTAAAAGCAATTATTAAACTCAAAGATGCAGGGTTTGATGCAGACGAAATAATGATACTATTGGAGAAACTATGAGACTAGAATTATCAGATAAAGAGTTAGAGCTTGTAAGAGATACACTTGAAGAAGCTATGGCTGTAAGCAACCAACTCAAAACACAAGTGCCTGAGTCACAGCGACCTAAATTTAAGAAGCAAGCAAAAGACATAGATAAGCTTTTAAAGAGATTGAAATAGTTTATGCTATAATTGCCTAAAAAGGTTTTCCTATGTCAGTAACACACGTTAAAGATTTTACGCATCGTACACTATCTAAGGATGATGTATCGCAGCACCACATAGAGTATGACCAACACGTACACCAAGTGCGTTTAATCAATGACGTGTATGATGGTATTGACTCGGCAGTTCAGTACCTTTTCTCGTTTCCACAAGAGATACCTGAGACATTTGAAACAAGACAGGCTAGAGCCACACTTCGTAACTTTGTAAAGAGAGCAGTCCAAGCCTTTACGGGTATGATTTTTCGTAAGCCACTAGAGATTGATGGTTATGGGCTTAGGACTACAAAACTTTTCAAGACGATTGACACAAACCAAACTATCGAAAACTTCACAAAAGAGATTACCGGAGCACTTACCAAAGATGGTGTGACTTATATTTTAGCCGACTCTCCTCAGAAGGGAACAGACGGAAAACCATACCTGATGCACATTGACCGTTCACAAGTAATCAATTGGCGTAAAGATGAGTATGGTAGATACACAATGGTTGTAATAGAAGAAATTGTTGCAGAGCCTTATGGTGAGTTTGGAACTGAGTACATCAAGCAGTGGAGAGTCTATAAGCTAATTGAAAAAACAGTTACCATAACTTTGTATCGTGCCAACACAGCAGGAGCAACTACCACTAAAATCAAAACCACAAAACTCAATACGGGAACATACGTTGCAGCAGACCCAATCGAAACTGAGTTTAATTCTATCCCCCTAATTGAGATTGTTGTAGATAAGACACCTATCCTTTATGACATAGCAAAACTGAATGTCAAACACCTAAACAGACTATCACATAAAGACCGTTACTTGACAATGGCAGCATTACCTATTCCCGTTATTTGGGGTGCAGATGTTGATGACCACGGTAATACAAATACGGCTAAACCTGCATTGGTTATTGGGGTTGATGAAGCGTTTATCTTCTCATCAAAAGAAGAGGGTGACTTTCAGTGGAGAGAGCTTAGTGGTGATTCAATTGACCAATTAGAGAATGACCTTAATTCAATTGTTGAAGATATTACAACGGGTATTTTGAGAGCAGCAGAGTCAGCAAACAGTGTGCAGAAGACAGCTACAGAGGTTCAACTACTACAAGCAGAAGCATCAAACAGAGTTACGGCTATTGCAAATGCTGTTGAGGTTGGCATGAAGACTGCACTCGTTATCCTATCTGAGATTAACAATGAAGCTGTACCTGAGAAGGCTGCGTTCATTATCAACAAAGACTTTAACGCTGCACTTATGGGTTCTGATGGAGCACGTATTGTTATGGAGAGTTACTTAACGGGTATGATTTCTATGGAGACTTACCTACAGGCTATGTCAGATATGGAGCTTATTAATATCGACTCGGCTAAGGATGAGATTGCGAGAATTGCAGCAGACAATTTTGTTCCCGTTCCAAAGATAGCACCAACAGAAAAAACTGTATCAGATAAAACGGATAACAAGTCTGAGCTTAAAGATGACGGTAAAACTGATAAAGAAAAAGCAGATAAAAAACTAGACAAAAAGACAGACGAGAAGCCTAAAGAATAATTGTAGTACAAATATGTTACAATGACCGATAGCGATGGATTTCGCAATAAACTTATGATGGAGTTCATATATGACAATAGCAGACGTAGCAGCAACACTGCAAAGCACAAACCCCGAAGCGGCTCAAGCCCTTACGGATTATCAGACAAACTTTAATAACACTCTTGGTAGAGTGGCGACATTAGAAAAAGACATTAAGGGTGCTGCTGAAAAGCGTGACTCTTTGAAGACAATCATTAGAAACGCAACCGGACTTGAAGACGTTAATGAAAATGCTCTTACTGAGTTCTTAACTTCTAAAGGTGATGGACAAGCAGACATATTCAAAAAAGAGATTACTGAATTACAGACTCGTTTGAGTGAAGGTGCTAACGCAGTTGATGAAGTATCCAATAAGTATGAAGGTCAAATCTTTGGTCTTAAATTAGATAGAGCCGTTAATATGCTTGGTGCAAGTAATGAAGTTCATTCTCCTCACGCATACGGAGTAATTCTTGAAGAGTTAGCTAGAGGTGCAAACTTTGATGGTGACGAGATTGTATATAAAAATCAAGACGGTACAAGTGTGTTCACTCAAGACGGTCAGCCTGCCGGAATTAAATCTCGTTATGAGGAAATGAAAGCTGATGAAAAGTTCTCATACTTATTTAAAGAGCAGTTCAAGTCAGGTGGTGGTAAAGCACCAAGTGGTCCGACAACAAACGACCAAGGTGCAACACTCAAGCGTTCAACAATGACGGACGTAGACAAGGCAAAGTATATTGCTAAAAATGGCATGGCTTCTTACAAGGGCTTACCTCTAAAATAACTTCCGTTTCCTGTGCACAGGTTGGTCTTTGTCTGCCGTAAAACATTGTGAGACTTTATACACCTCACGTAGCAACTCCAATTGCTAATCTTCTATGTGATTTTTGTTAGACGGTGCTATCCTTTCAAGCACCGTTTGACTTTATGGTGTGGTATCTCAGTTGGTAGAGCACTACCCTTACTTAGCTGTAACGGCAGCCGTCCTCGGTTCGAGTCCGAGCCACACCTCATTTTATGGCTTCGTGTTATCCCCCATACTAACTGCGTGATGCACTCTTGTCAAACGAGAGCGAAGCCACCTATTTGACTTTATAATATAATCTATGCTATCATTTCAATATATGTTCTTGGATGAGGACTAATAATAAATGATGGATTTCATTTTGATGACCCTAACCTGATGTGAGCAACAAAGATGGATTTCCTTAGAGCTTCTAACTAAAAAAACACAAAACTATAAGGAAATAAATTATGTCAACAACTTTCGCAACTGACTTAGTAATTGATAACGAACTTGTACGTTTAGGTATTGTTGAAACTCTCGAACAAAATGTCGATGGTTTTAATGCTTCTTCAAATGGTACAATCACACTTGGCTCTGTAGCCCTAGAAAACGACTTCGCAGATGAGTCATTCATTAAAGCACTTGCTAGTGCAGACCTTGTTCAGCGTAGAGATTACCTTGGTACAGGAACAGTAGCACCTAAGAAACTCGTAGAAGATGCAGTTAACACTGTTAAACTTTCTCGTAGATATGGTCCATTCTCAACATCTTACGATGCTTGGAATAGAAGTAACCGTTCTGTAGAAACATTCTCATTGGCAATTGGTAAGCAACTTGGTGTTGCAATCGCTGCTGATATGTTGAACACTGTTCTTGGTGCAGGTGTTGCAGGTATTCAAGCGACTCAGGCAGCTATCGGTGACGGTACAGCAGTATTTGATTATACTAACATCGTTGACGGTCTTGCATCACTTGGTGATAAAGCAGGTAGAGTTGAAATGCTAGTAATGCACTCTAACACTTACTTCTCAACAGTTGACAAAGGGCTTTCTATGAACGCACTTGAAAATGTTGGTGGTATGACTATCCGTGAGGGTGGAGCTTACTCACTTGGTCTTCCTGTTCTTGTAACTGACTCACCTGCACTTGATAATGGTGATGGTACATTTAACGTACTTGGTCTTACTAACGATGCTCTTAGAGCTATTGAGTCTGACGACACTATCATGAAAGCACAAGACGTTCTTCTTAATGAGAACATTGAGCATATCATTCAAGGTGAAGGTTCATTCAACGTAGGCGTTAAGGGTTGTAAATTTGACCCATCTAAAGCTAACCCTATTGATGCTGACCTTGCAACTGTAGCAAATTGGACTTACTTGTTCTCTGATGTTAAATCAGGTGCAGGTTTCATGCTAAAGCTAAAAGCTAGAGCGTAGGGCTTCGACCCCCTACAATCTTTAATAGACCTATTCTACGCAGGGGTTAAACACCCTTGCACTTTTCCCCAATAAAAATTATGTTATACTTTTGAATTAACTTCAAAAGGACTCCCATGAATATTAAAGTAATCGCAGGTACGCAAGAAGCCAAAGTAGGTTTCAAACTGTACGAATTCGGTTCAGTTATCCCCGATAAAATAAACAAATCATTAATCCAATCTATGTACTCTGAGAACGGTACACTTACTGTTGATGCAGGTATCGACCTTGGTGAAGCACTTAAAGTTACAGGAGCTAACGGTTCTGTTACACTTGTTAAAGGTGAAGGTACAGCATACGAAGGTCAATCTACTGCTGACATTTCTTCTTACGATGAGATTTCATTTGAGCTTGGTGAGGGTGTTGCACCTATCAAGAAGCCAAGTGGTTTTGCCATTCCAACTATTGCTGACCTTACTGATGTTTCATTCACTGTAAGATGGACTGCACCTACGGGTGGCGATGCTGTAAACGGTTATGCTGTTACAATTGATGGCGTTGATGGCTCACCATTTGCTGTTACACCTAACAAACTTGAGCTTGCTGTTTCAGGGCTTACTGAGAAGACCTCTTACGATGTAACTGTTGCAGCGTTTAACGAGGGTGGCGAAGCTGTTAAAGGCGTTAACGCTACAACAGCCGAAACTATCCCTGATGTAATTGCACCATCTGATTTTGCTGACCCAACAATCGGTGAGATAACTAAATCAGGCTTTACTGTTGCATGGACTCCACCTGCTGTTGGCGATGCAGTTGAGAGTTATGCGATGGTTGTAAAAAGCTATGGTACAGAGATTGTAGGTTCACCCTTTACATTTGGTGTTGACGACACCACTAAGGTACTAGACGGGCTTGCTGCTGATAGTGACTTCGGTATAACTATGACAGCAACAAACAGTGCAGGTAGTGTAGATACTAACGCTGTATCTACTCACACTTTGGCTGATACAATTGAGCCAAGTGACAATATTAAACCTGCCACTAAGAAAACTAGAAAGACAAAGGCTAAATAATGTTAGTTGAATTAATCCTAATCGTAGGGCAGCATCCCAATCAAGATAACGTGGTTGGGTATCACTCCGTTAATCCTATGTTTGGCTCACTGTCTCCACGTAGGGCAGACCTCACTAAACAAAGTCTGATTACTCAGTTTGATGTAAGTATTTCAGATGGCGAAGTAATTATTACAGATGGTGCAGCATCATTAGGTGCGACACCAACACTAACAACAGCTACGGGTATTGTTGTTCAGATGAGTTACGTTGGTGATACATACATTGGTAGTTCGATGCCATTCGTAACCCATCTACACAAACATTTAGGTGGAGTCGTGAATATTATTGCTGACACTGAGGCTATCGTAAAACAAGCCAAGGATGCACAGCAAACAACATCACCAATCTCTCAAACAAACCCAACTAAAGATATTAATTTAATGACAAAGCCTGAACTACTACAGTACCTAAAAGATGTTGGTGCTGTAGGAGTTGACCCTATGTTGCCGGTAGATATAATTAGAAACATTGCACAAGGAGCATAATATGAAAAATGAACTAGATAACATACTCGCAGAGAACACAATAATCCCTGAAGCCGAACATGGTACTGACGTAACTGAATGGTACAACACAGAAAAAGATGGAGAGGTAACACTTGTAAAAGTTTTTGCTGCTAAAAAAGCTGAAGCTGCTAGGCTTGCTGAAGAGTTTGTTGCGTACATTAAAGCATCGGACAGTACCCTGTTTATTCAGAACAGTCTTGATTGGGCTACTTATGATAGTGGTCGCATGAACTACTGCGTAACATTGTCTGTTGGTGATGAGGGTGCTATCATAGAACCTACACCCATTGAGCCTGATGCCAAAGAAGGAACAATTACTTGTGGAACATCTGAAGCAGGTGACGCAGTTGGTTATCATAAAGCCGACACTGATGAGTACGGTAAAGGTGATGTGACTATTGACGGTATGAAGGTTGTTCAGCTTAGAGCATTGAATGGCTCACTTAGATTAAGATTTGACCAAGATGCTGCACCACAAGGCGTTGTGTCTGTTAATATTGGTGGTGTTATTGTTGACTTCATTCGTGAAGACGGACAGCATAGATATAACGCTGTTGATGCAGAAGCAAGTGCGTTATTTGTAGATGGTGATACTCTTGATGTTTCTAAGGGTGAAGTTGATAATGGTGGTGGAACAATTGAACCACCTGAAAATGGTGATGATGACGGAACGATTGAGCCACCAAAAGAAACTAAGCCGGCTAAGAAAAAGCAGAAGTAATGAGACTCATATCACTTAGTGTCATCGCAGCATTTGCACTAAGTGGTTGTGCAGTGAACAGTTTTTTGTTTGAAGCACACGAGAATAGACCAATTGTTGCGATTGATTATCCACCAAACAGACTAGCGTATGGTGGACATTTAAACGAAGAAGATGTTGAAACACTTACTAAGGTTATTGGTGCGATGAGTAGGTCTGCCTATAGACCACATCACTATAAATATCCTATGGGAATTTCAACTGACCTATCAAATAAAGATGACAATACTAATAGCTTCCAAGGGTCATCAACACTAACAGTAAAAAGGAAAAGAAGATGAGAAAAGCTTTTATAGAGAATTGGTTTCCAACAGCAGTAATTGCCGTAGGTGTTATAGTTATTATTGGGCTATTTAATGGTTGCTCTAATCCTGCACCTGTTCCTGAAACCACACCACCAACAGAAGTAGTACCTGCACCAAATCCCCCACCAAGTTCGTGTAGCGTCTACTATACACAAAGTAAGTTGAGTACCATATTTACGAGTTCATCAGCCACAAACATAGAAAAGTTTTCTAAAGGGTTTGCTTATGCGTGCAAGTTTGGTATCAAAGATAAAAGCCACGAGGCGATGTATTTAGCAACTGTATTAACAGAAGTTGGAACAGACTTAGTTGGTGTTAGAGAAAATTTAAACTATAGTTGTGACGCTCTACCTAGTATCTTCTCATATTATAAAGACCACGGGGGATATAATGACGATGGAAGATGTAACGGGCATGATGCAAATCAACCCACCATTGGAGCTAAGATTTATGCTAATCGTCTTGGTAACGGTGATGTGGGTACAGGCGATGGATATACTTATCGTGGTGGTGGATATGCTCAGACCACGGGTTACTATAACTATAATGTTATCGTTGTTGGGGTCAATAATCGTGTTGGCACTTCTTACACTACTCATAATTTTGCTGATAACATTACCAATACATACGTTGCCAATTTAGGTGGCATGGGTTATTGGTTACAGGTAGGTGCAGAAAATTGTAGTACAATGTCGTGTGTAACTGATAAGTGGAATATGTACACCGAGTCTCGCCAAGAACGTGAGAATAACTACAATAGAATTATGGGAATGTAATGCCTGATTTCGTTAAACACTCTAACGGTGAACTTGATTGGTCAAAGCTCTTTATGGGCTTTGCTATGGCGATTGTCTTAATTATTCAACAGTTTCAGACTTATCATATAGCTGACCTCAAGGCACAAGCTGCTATTCAAGAGAAGGTGTTTATGCCTAAAGAGCGTGTACTTCGCAAAGAAGCTGAAGCACTTAAACGACTAGATGATGTTGTAACTAGACTAAAAAATCTTGAGGGTTATCATGGAACTAAGTAACAAAGGCGTAAAACTAATTCAACAGTTTGAAGGCTTCTGTAGAAGTCCCTACCTAGACCAAGCACTTGTGCCTACTATTGGCTACGGCACAACTCACTATCATCATCGAGCAGTTAGGATGAGTGACAAATCAATAACAAAGTCAGAGGCGACATATCTTATGCGTTCACAGATTGATATGACTTACGGTAAGGCAGTAAACCATCTAGTAAGAGTTCCCATCACTCAAAACCAATTTGATGCCCTAGTAAGTTTCACTTATAATGAAGGTGTAAATGCACTAAAGACCTCAACATTGTTAAAACGGTTAAATAATGGTAAAATACTTAAAGCAGATAAAGAATTTGCAAAGTGGAATAAGGCAAACGGTAAAGTAAATCGTGGTCTAACAAACAGAAGAAAAAAAGAAGCAAAATTATTTCTTGCGTAGTATTGGGGGTTGCCTTATTCAACCCCTAGTAGTGTGCAAACACAATTTTATGAACGAATAAGGAGTTCGGATGAAGAAGATTATTTTAGGTATGGCTGTGTTAGCGATGCTTATGTTGAATGGTTGTGCAGCAGGAACGAATGGAGTAAGTGCTCCACTAGGTGCTCATGGCAAGGAAAGTATTTTGTCAGACAACAAGATTGAGGGTCTATATCTATTTAAGATTGAGACTAACCAAAATAATATCACTGTTAATTCAGGTGGCGATGCAAAGGTAGGTATGTAATGAGAAAGTTTGTAATGAGTTTAGTAGCGTTAGGGTTTCTAACAGCACCAATGTTGATGCTTCAGGGCTGTGGTAATTTAGCTACAGGTGATACAGTAAATAGCGTAGCTAACGACAATAGTGGTCAAGACAACAGTGTGTACAATAACTATCCGGATGGCACTGTACTGACTTGTACTGATGCTAACTGTACAATTTCAACAACAGATGATAACTCTGATAACAGCGTGATTAGTTCTGATGAAAATGGAACTGTTGATGAAGGTGATGCACAAGAAGCTATCGCAAGTGGCGACACTGTTGTTGGCGTTTATAGTGACACATACAATCAAACAGAGTGTGGAGCAGCAGGTTTCTTTTTCTGTACTATTGAACAGATGTGTCTTAACCAACCATTAAACAGTGGTACGTGTTCAAATTAATTAAGGTATAATTCTTTAAAAGGATTTTTAATGCCACTAATTATTTACCCCGATGCAAATGCTGACAGTTTTATATCTGTCGCAGATGCAACTACAACCATAGAGCAGTTCACTTTAGACAGTGCTTTATGGACTGTTCATACAATCCCCGAACAAGAAGCTCTACTTCGTATTGCATATCAAGATATTATTGGTAACAGTCAATCACCTCTTCCAACACCACTACCTGCGTGTGTACCAAATGCTCAAGCACTCATGGCAGTATGGGATAGCAAGTATGGTATTAGCTCAGACACAAGAACAAACTCTCAAGTCAAGAAAAACAAAGTCGGTCAAATCGAACAAGAGTTTTTTTACAATCGTGCTGCATCAAAAACTGCTTCAAGAGTACCGGACACAGTTCGTTCATGTTTAGAGCAAATTGGTTATTCATTTCCAAAGATGGGTCAGCTTCACTTAGGTAGAATGTAATGGGTCAATTTTCAAGAGATATGCGTAAGACTGCCACTGACTTGATAAAACAATTCGGAGATAGTTGTGTATTGACGAAGGTATCAAAGAACGGTGAGTATGACCCAAATACGGGAAAGACGATTAAGACAACAAAGGACTTTGCTATTTTTGGCTCAGTTAATTCTGACGTTAATAATCATTTCGCAAGCTTACAGAACTCTAATCTGTTGGCGTTTACAAGTACGTCAGTGATGATTGCTTGGTTTGGCGAAGAGGTAGACTCAACATGGTTGTATAATGGTCAGAATATCATAACTGTTACACCAATTAGAACGCAGAATGATATTGTTGCATACACACTAAGTATAGGTGAGAAGGACTAACAAATGGCTGTTGCTAGAGTAGGATTAAATAACCAAAAGTTCTTTAAAAAACTATCTGCTAGAGCAAGAAAAATAGCTGATGATGAGAGTTTTATTATGGCTCACAACATGAAGGACCAACTTGTGTCAAGGCGAAGTATGGCTAAGGGTCTAGGAAAGTCGCCATTGTGGGATTTACCTAAACCTAAGTCAGGACGTTCACACCTGAAATGGTATGTTAGCAAGGCTAAGAGTGGTCAGTATTCTCTTATTAACAACGCACAAAACCATAATGACGACCACTACTACGCACGACATTTTCTTACGGGTAACGGTTGGAATCCCGATGTTGTTAAAAATGCAGGTGGAACTACACTTAGTGGAAGACCATCACGATTAGTTAGAGTCGGTAACAAATATTTCTCTACTCAGATGCCAAAAGGTATTAACCCTTGGCTGAGACTGAAGAGAGTACAATTAAAAAATAATATTAAACGAGAGTTTAAAAGATTAGGAGTTGAGGCATGAGTTCATTACAAGAAACAAAACTGATTATAGAAGAGCTATTCAAAACCAATTGGACAGATACACCAATACATTTTTCAGGTCAAGAATTTGATGCAAGAAAGATGCCACAGTGGATTAACTTGATTATTAGACCGTCTAGGATTACAAGGGCATCCGTAAGTAATGGTAGGTCTATTATGTCGCTAGATGTATATGTTCCATGTTGGTCAGATACCGAGGCTGAATCTTTTGAGCTTGCAGATAAGATAATTGCATTTTTCAATAGTAAAGTTGGGTCTTCTGCAATCAAAATACTTATGCCAAACAGCATAGATAGCGTAACAATTATAGACCAAGGCTGGAATGAGGCAAATAAGAGTTTTGTTGTTCCAATGTTCTCAATGACTGTACAAGTTGGAAATTGTTAAGATAATATGATATACTTTCATCAGAATAGGTCGAAATATTCAAAATTAAGGACTTAATATGAAAACAACTGATGTTCAAGGTACAAAAACCTACATCTTAGACGTACCTGCAACAGCTTGGACTGATTGTTCAGCAGCCGTTACAGCAATTCAAAGTGGTGCTGAAGCACTATGTCCACAATCTCTAGGTGACTTGACTCGCTCAAGAAACGTAACAGAGTATTCATGTATCTCATCTAATGACTCTCGTAAGTCTACAGGTAAGATTACTTATGGTGACTTTACTATTGAGCTATTGTTTGACCCTTCTGATGCAGCAGGTCAAAAAGCACTTTATGATGCTATGGAGAACAACACTCCAATCATTCTTGCTATGGAAAGCCCTGCTACTACAGGAAATGGCGACATCGTTTGGACTGAAGCACTTGTATCAGGTGACTCAATTTCTTACCCTGTTGATGGTCTTGTTGGTTACTCAGTAACACTTGCACCTTATGGTGGTTACACTCGTTGTCCTGCTTCGTAGGCAAACTCAGGGGATAGTTTATCCCCACCCTCTTACACAAAAACCCTCATACACTTTACTTCTTAAAAATCTTTAGCTATAATTGTACTACAAACACTAAAGGACAAAGATGAAAAACATTTTCGCACAATTCGCAGGAGCTACTGAAAAAGAAGCTACACTAACTACTGAGCCATTGAAAGGGCAGAAGATTAAATATCGTGAGCTTACAATGATTGAGTCTGATGATTTTACAAAGAAGCTTGTTAAAGGCTATGATGGTGACGGAAAACCTGAACTTGATATGGAAGGTCTTACAGAGGCTAAGTATGAAAAAGCTGCCCTATGTCTTATTGACCCTGCCGTAACTGTTGAAGAGTTAAAAGAATTCGATAGTTCTTTTGCTGCCGTACTTACTGAAATCAATGGATTGATTGATGGTAAAGAAGACGATGTAGAAGATGAAGAGGGAAACGACTCAGAGAAGTAGAGTTTGAGATTGCTGAAATCTTAGGGATGCCTGTAGCTGTAATGAAGCAGGTACTAACCCATTCAGAATTCAGAGGTTGGATTACATACATTCGTAACAAGCCACCGTCAATTCAAGAACATCAACTAGCAGTTATTTCCACAATTTTAGTTAATTCTAACGGTGGAAAATCAAAACACACTGATTTTTTAGTCAGTAAACAACCCAAATCTACACGCAAAGAAGCGACAGCATTTGACTCGTTCAACGCTGCTGCTCGTGACTTCGGTACATAACCCCACTAATACTTTTTATGATATAATGTTTTAAAAAGTATTGGAGTCCTCCCATGAACGAAGACTTACTCATATCCATCGGTGCTGACATAACGAGTTTCACTGCTGCAACGCAGAAAATGAAGAAACAATATGACACTATTGCAAAGAACCTACTCAATAAACCGTTACAACTAAAATTCAAAGAGCAGGGTGGTTCTTTTGTTAAACAGATGGCTAATATCGAGAAAGAAGCAAAGGAAACATCTAAAATAGTTAAAGCAGAAATGGAGAAAATGCTTAACTTTAAACGCTCTAGGAATGTTAAAACAGGGCAAATGGTCTTATCCAAAGAGGATGAGGCAACTCTTGATAGATACTTTAAGGAATACACAAACCATATTTCAAAAATCGAAAAGAAAAATGAAGCACTTACAAAGGCTAACGAAGCTGCTCGCATTGCTAGTGAACAAAGAATTACCAAGGCAAATCACGATGCACGGTTAGCTTTTTGGCGTAATGAACAGCTAAAGATGAAACAAGTTGCTGCTAAACAAGAAGCACTAACCAAAAATCTTGCTGCTAAAAAGCAATTAATCTATGACCAAGAAACAGTTAGACAGCTTAACGCACAAAAAACACTTGCACTTAAACAAGAAGCTATAGACAAACGTGCGTCTGCAAAACGTAAACTAATCATAGACCAAGATGTAGCACGAGCACTCGCAGCACAAAAAAGACTAGCACTAGCAGAAACTCGCTCAATAAAGAGTGCTGCAAATGCTAGACTTCAACTCACTAAAAAAATAATGGCAAAACGTGAAGAGCTTAGTAAGGCAGAATTCAATAGAGAAATGGCACGTATTCGTAAACTCTCCAATGCTCAGGCTAAAAAAGAAGTTAGAGCACCAAAGGCTAGTGGCGATAGTTCTTCTAAGTGGGGGAACATTGAAAGCATAACACACGCTGCAAAAACAACTGCACTATACGGTGCTATGGGTCAGGCATTATTTGGACTACAGAACGCATATCGTGCTGTTGGTGCAGAGATTATTCGGTTCGACCAATCACTTTATACAAACATGGCTGTACTTGGAACTAGCTACGAAGACTCTATGAAGCTAGCACACGGTGTAGAAAATCTAGCATCAACTTATGGAACTTCATCTGACGAAATACAAGGTGCTATGATTACTCTAGGTAGAGCAGGTGTTGATGGAACTCAGCAATTAGGTGAGGCGACAAAAGTACTGACTGAGTTAGCTATGATTACCGGAGATAGTATGTCAGATGGTGCAGCAGGATTATCTACTATGCTATCTGTCTATCCTGAGTTAAGAGAAGAAGTTACATTGCTTGGCGACCAAATGGCAATTGTTGCAAACGCAACTCGATTAGGTCTTAAAGACTTTACTACTATCTCCAACTACGCACTTACAACGGCTGCAAGTATTGGTATTCAGTCAGATGCCTACCTTGCGTTAGCAGGTGCTATGTCAAAAGTCGGTCTTAACGCATCCACAATAGGTACATCAATTAGGCGTTTGAAGAAGTTTACAGACTCATCTTCTGAGGCTATGGTTACATTCTTTAGATACATGGGAGCTTCACAGGGCGACTTTAGAGCTATGCTTAACAATACGGAAACCTCAACTGAAGCACTTGTTACATTTTCACGAAAATTAGCTGTTCTATCAAAGGACAAGGAAGCATACACTCGTGCTACTGCAAAACTCAACATTCAAGAGAAATCCACTGCTGACGTACTTGCACAAATAGGTAAAAATGAATACCTATCTGTTATGCTCTCAAAAGTAAAGGCTGTAACGGCTGAAACAAAAGAGTTGGAAAACCAAGCACGACAAATGGCTGTTGGTCTTGAGAAAGGATTTGCTAGAGTAGGAAGCCTTATTAAGCAGACATTTAATGAAAGTTTCTTATCGGTTATGGAAACAATGTTTGGTGATGCTACTCGTGATGCAGAGAAGTTTACTGACATGATTAATACTGTTACAAAAACAATCCTAGTATTGATGCAACAAATACCTATTGTCGTTGCAGGTTTTACAGCGTGGATTATAAAACAAAAGCTTTTAAATGTTGGTATCGCCACAACAAACTCACTATTAGTTGGTATGTGGAGTGGTTTAAAGAAAATGGGTGGTGCGTTACTTGCTTTTGCTAGAGCCAACCCAATCATTGCAGGATTAACGATTGCCGCAACATTGTTTAACGCAGCCTTGGTGTATCAAAAAGAATTATTGTCTGATGTAAATGACCTAATTGAAGCAGGTATTGTTCCGAGTGAGAAATACACTAAGGCACAACTAGAACTTGCTGATGATGCTGTTGTTGAGAATATTCAAAGCATAACGAAATCTATAAAAGACCTAAACGACCAAATGACGGGAGCAAATGACCCCGACAGCATGGGTGGACTTAGTGGTAAAGCATTAGCTAAAGCAACAGTTATGGTTGAGAAGCTTAATAAAAAGTTGGTTGAGCAGAATAGGATTTTAAAAGGTATTCGTGAAACAGAACTTGGCATATTTAAAAATGGTAAGTCTGAGTATCAATATTCTGCAAAAGAAGTAGCGATGCAAGATAGGATATTAAGTCTAAAATCTAAATCAGGTGTTTTAGTGTCCAAGTCTGTGCTTCAATACCAAAAGTTAGTTGCCAAAGCATCAGAAATGGCTACACTAGCTAAAAGCCAAGCAGAAGAAGTTGACAACGAGAAGGAAACTCTAAAGGCTAATTTAAAGTTGGCAGAAGCAGAATACGCACTAGAGTTAAAGCTTAAAGACATCAAGGAAGGTCTTGCAAAAAGTGAAGCATCCCTTGCACGTGCTAAGTTAAAAGCTGAGAAGGCTCAAAACCATACTCTTGATATAGAAGGTGAGTTAAAACTTATTGCTGAGGAGAGAGATGCAATCCAAGTACGTCTTAATGCTAAAGCACTAGAGAAAATGGGGTACGATAAGAATTCTAAAGAGTATGCCATAGCTCAAAAAGAGCAGAATGAAGTTCTTGTTGAGTTGTATGGTAATTCAGCAACAAAAACTAGCATTATTGAGACTAATCTTCAAAATGGTTTATCTATCCTAAGACAAATGGGTGCAGCAGCAAGAACACTAGCCACAGAGTTAGGTAAGACGGCAGCAGCGATGGCTAACATGAAGATTGATAAGATGGTTATTGACGGAACGATTGATGAGTTTGAAGCAGTTAGCCTTAAAACAAATGTAAAAATTGGTCAAGTAAAAATTGCTGTAAAAAACATTGATAGTCAAATGTTAGAAATTAGTACAGGAATGGCTAAAGTTGAGGAAACGAGAAGGCTTACGGCTGAAGAAATCAGTGCAGGTAGCAGTAAGGCATTGATACTTCTTGAGCAACGCAAGCAACTTGAGATTAAAATACAAGACATTGGTAACAAGTCTGTACTAAATGAACGAGAAAAAGCTAAAGAGCTTAGAAAAATTGGTGTACAGCTTGAAGTTAATGCTGCAAAGCAACAAAGTGGTGGAAAGAGATTTACATATACATCAGAATACACTACTGAAAGTAAAAAGCTTGCTAAAGAGATTGCAGAAATTAAAGAGAGAGGTGCTAAGGCTAATCTCGATGCTGCTGTAACTAAAAAGGAAATAGTTGAGGCAGAAAAAGCATATAACGACCTTATATCTGAGCGTATATTAAAAGAGCAGAAGTTAGCTCAGGATGGTGCAAAAACGCTATCAAAAAAGAAAAAGACAACCAATGCAGCAAAAAAAGCAGCTAGAAAAGCAGATAAAGCAGCCAAAGATGCAATTAAAAATGCGTTACTGTTAGGTAAGATAGAATATCAGAAAGCTAAAAATGCTATGTTGCTTAAAGGTAGAGGATTAACACCTCAAGCTGAATATACATGGAAAGTAAAATTACTTAAAATTGAAAAACGAATAGCTAAAGAAGCAATCGCAACAGCACAAGCGTTAGCTAATGGTCCAAAATCTGAGAAATTAGTTCTTGAAGCTAAATTGAAGCTGCTAGAGGTTCAAGGTGATATAAACAAACTTACTCAAGAAAATCAAGACCAATGGATTGAAGTTGGTCAAAGTATTGCAGATGCGTTAGGTAATGGTTTAGGTGACGCATTTAAAAGTATCATTGATTTTTACGACAAAGTTCAAAAAGCAGGTGATGCGTTTAGAGCCTACGAAGAAGCTAAGTCAGCAGCAAAATTAGCTACTGATGCTACGGGTGCAATGGTTAAGGCAGGTCAGCAAGGTGGTTATTACGGTATGGCTGTAATGGCTGCAATTCTAGCCGGACTTGGTGTTGCACAATCTATAGCAGGTATGGGTGATGGTGGTCAGGCTAAACTAGATGCTGCGAAACTTACTGCAACAGATAATGCTACAGTAAACTCTGAAACCATGGAAGACTCGCTCAATATGCTTACGGAGATTGGAACACTTGGACTTGCGTATAGTTCAAAGATGGTCACAAGTCTACAACTTATTGCAGACCAAAGTTTACTATCAGCTAAAAACATGAGTCCTGAAATAACTGGTGCGAACTTTAAAGAGTCGTCAACTAAAGGGTTTTGGAATGATAGTGAGACAAGTTTGCTTGAGTCAGGTATTGCGTTAGATAGTGCAACTATTGACCAAATTAATGCAGGTCAGATGACAGCCTCACAGTATCAAGTTACAGCAACAGAAAACTCAGGTTGGCTTGGTATCGGGTCAGGCGTTGATATTGACAGAACAGATGGTGCAGCAGTTGACCAAAGTGTTCTCGAACCTCTTAATAATGCGTACCGTGAAGGAATGGAAGTTCTTAGAACGTCTACTGAGGCACTAGGGGTATCTGCTACAGAATTTGACCAAGCTTCGGCAAGTTGGATAACATCTGCACAGGACTTAAACTTTGCAGGGCTTGACGCTCAAGAACGTGCTCAACTTATTCAAGGTGCAGTTGCAGGTGATATAGACGAATGGGCTTCATCAATCGAAAGCTTACAGCCTCTAATAGAAAAATACAAAATTGCAGGCGAGGGAGCAGGTGCAACAGTAATAAGAGTGACAACTACTTACGAGGTTGGTGCTAAGGCTATGAGAGATATGGGAGCTACGTTACCACCTCTAACGGAGAATGGTTATGAGTTAGCAGATGCAATGATTAAAGCTTCGGGTGGTATTGACAAGTTCACTAAGTCTCAGAAGAAATGGAATGACCAATTTATGACTGAGCAACAAAAAAATGCGATTAACACTCGTGACTTGACCATCAGTGCTAAAGCTATGGGTATTGTTCTACCTACCACTAATCAAGGTATGCTTGACCTTCATAATCAGTTGACTATACTTTCGGCTACATCACCCGAAGCTGCAAGACAGTTGAAGTGGCTTGATGACAACATTGACTCACTTGCTATGCACGCAGAACAGGCATCTGCAAAAATTGGTTCAGCAGCAGGGTCAATGAGTTCATGTGGTGCAGCAGCAAGTTCTTGTTCGTCGGCAACAAGCGATATGGCTCAATCGGCTGAAGATGCAGCAGAAGCAGCAAAACAAGCTGCACTAGACTTTGAAGCGTTACAGCGTAGTATTCTTGACCTAAAGGCTGAATGGTCTGATAATACTGTGAAGTCTGCACAAGCGATGCTAGATTTGGTTGTAAAACAGACAGGACTGAATGGTATTAATTACGATAATTTCTTAAAGAAGTTTACAGCAGTTGCAGGGTCATTAAAAACAGCAGAGGATTTAACTCCTTGGCAAGATTTATCAAGTGCGTTACAAAATCTTCAGTCAGCAGTCGATGAGCAGACGCAAGCCGAAGTAGATATTGCAAACCAAGAGTTATCGTTCTATGAAGACCTTTTAAGAACAATACAAGATGCTTGGTTGGGAACTCTAAGCTACTTGTCTAAAGAAGAGAAGGCTGTTTATGCAGGGCAACAAGCAGAGGAAGCTATTAACGATGGAGATAGTGCCACATACTTTGAAATGTTATCAAAACAACTAGAATATGAAAAATCTATGTCACGAACAAAGGAAGATTACATACCATTATTTGATGCGTACATGAAAGATGTGAGTGAAGCAGAGTTTGAACCTGACAAAAATACAGACGATGTTGTTGAGACTTTAGAGGAAATTTCTGCTAAAATAGAGGGATTACAAGATGCTATCGAGAAAGCATCATATCAAGGAGCGTAAATGACAATATCATTGCCTATACCACTTAGCTTTCAATCAAGCAATGTGGTAGACCTAACTGAAACACTAGCTGACAAAATTGTTGATTGTTCACAACTAATACTTGAAGACGGTATGGAAGTGCAAGGTGACAATTGGATTTGGCAGTATAACGGTGATTACAAAATGATACCGTACTTTGACCAAGGCATTGCAGATGGTACTACACCTGCCAACGGCAAGGGTTACGCAGTTGGTGATATTCTCATGAAAGACTGTAAGATTGTAGAAATCACGGGTAAAGCGGGTGGAGGTTTTTCAACTGTGCAAAGACCAAAAGAGCCTGAAGATTACAGTGGTTGGGACGTAGACAAAAATGGCGTTATTGATTTCGATAAGTTTAGCCATAGATATTTTAGAGTTAAAGCATCTACTAAGGGTGGTTGGCTCAACAAGCAATGGAGGTCTAAAACGGGTAGACGATGGTATTATATGTTTTGGGAAGCTAGAGGGTATGGTGGTTGTACAGATGGTGCATGGCGTTGGTCAAGTAAAGACATTAGTACATTCACACAAGGTCAACACCAAGCGTATTTACGTTCATGTTTAAAAGATGGGTACACAAGCAAATATGAGGCAGGTCGTGACGTTAGAGCGACTAAGCCAAATTGGGCTGCACCTTATGGTTGTCGTATTAAAGAGCCAACTTTGCAGTTTCATTCAATGATTGAGCGTGGTGGCTATTTCTATTTCAGAACACACTTGAAGATGAAGCCTGAGACAAAAGATATTACTGTTGGTACTAAGTTTAGCTACACATACTCTGATGTTCTTAGTCCTTCACAAATAGACGGGTTTACTAAGAAACGACTTATCAATGCACACAACCCATTTGACGGTAAGAACTATACGTACACCGAAGACGTACCACCAACGGGTGCATCCATTTGGACAATGTTGGCAGCAGAGCCGTTTGACTGTATGGCGTTTGGTCGCATCGAGGCAGATAGCATCAGTATTAGAGTAATGGACGCAGAGGGTAAAGTGATAGAGTCTATAACGAACTACCAAGTTGAGAATGAAGTTGCATCTACATCTGAACGTCAGTTCCCTGCAACAGTTGTACTTTATACGGGACGAAACAAAGACGGAAGTGTTCAACTCTTACCTGCTGAGTCTGTGATTGAGGTCACACTTAAAGGTGACAGAGTTAAAATTGGTGAAATAATTGCGGGTGAAGCACTAGACGCAGGGTTTACCAAGACAAACTTTAAAAATAAGTTTAAAGACTTTTCACCTAAAGAGCAAGACCAATGGGGTAATTGGCACTATGTTGATGGTGTGCGTGTTGGTGTACACAGTGGTACTGTAGAATACCCTATCGTAAGCTACGATGAGTTAAACCGTCTAATGCTCCTTATCGGTGGTCGTAAGGTGATTATAAACTCATCTGACTCACTGTTAAACCAAGCACCCGATGGTAAGCACGTTTTTGAAGCGACTATGATGATTGCAAGGTTCTTGACTTTTGAGTTATCTGCAACAGAGAAAAATAAACGTATAGGTGAACGTGGTCTATACACATTTAACATTGAGGAGTTAGTATAATGACTATATACGAGGATACTGAAGACATCACCACTGCTGAGGTTGAAATTGAGCCTACTTTTGAAGGGTTTGTAGATTTTCCTAAAGGACTCTGCATCACACAAGAGGGGTATAGTGGAACGCAAGACTATGACACCGAGTATTTGGGGTTTAAACAACTATCCCAATATGCGTCTGTAAAATTAAGCTTAACTTTTAAGAGTAACGAGCAGTTAGTTGAATTCATGATTTGGTGGGATGGTGCACTTGAACGTGGTACGGGACACTTTTCCACAAAAACAACACTCTTTGGTAAATACGCAAAGTATGGTTTTAGAGAGAGTTCGGCATTAGTGCAAACCATTACGGGTGGGGTAAATAAACTTTCATTTACTGCTGAAGTTATTGCTAGTGAGGATATTAAAAACACACTACCAACAGCCACACCTATACGTATTATACTTGAAACAAACAGTAGTGATAACTACATCAGACTTTCAGGTGAGGATGAGGACGGTGATTTCTTGTCCTATGAGTGTGACAACAACTCTGCATTAGGTTTTGCACTCCGTGGTACACCACCAATGGTTTTGTATACACCACCTGCTGATTTTATTGGTGAAGACCACTTTGACTATTTCGTAAAAGATAAATTTGGTAGCTCCGCACCTGCAAGAGTGCATATTGAGGTTGTCGAGGAGCTTGTGCCTGATAGTGTTATTAGATATACAGTTGATAAACTAGATGACAAGAAGCAAGGGTTAATTCAAGGTGAGCACGTGTCACTATCTAATGAGGGGTTATCACATTACAAAGCAACGCTTGACGGCTCAGGAATATTTAATCTTTTCTTCTATGCCGATGCCGATGTTAATGATTATGCTGAAATAACAGTTGATTTTGACGGGTTTGACCCTCACATAGCTGAAATACGGCTACAAGGGTATTTCGATGACTCAAATATATTCTTCCCGTTTAGTGAACAAATACCCGTAAACGATAACGGTTCATTCACTGTTATTGTACCAATTCACGAGTTTAACGATACAAAGAACTATGTTAAATTAGGTTTTGCCTATACAAAAAATGAGGGTGACGGCATTGGCACACCTACATACACGATTGACAACATATACACTAACAAGATTACAAAAGACCCACGTATAACTTTTGAGGGTAACTTTTGGTTCAAACTTGGAGCACGATGGGAACGTGCAAGTGGTTCACCTATCGAATTACCAATAGGTGTAAACTCAATAGACGTTTCATCTTATGATGCAATTGTTAAAGATAACAGTAGATGGCGAATACGCCATGTAGACATTATCTCAATGGCTAAACGACAAGATATTGATGACTTATGTAGGGACATGGAAAACCTATTAAATGTATCTGTAGCATCAGACGCATTAGGTGGTACACTCAAAACAATGAGACGAGCCTTTATGAACACACCGCTGCTTACATCAATTAGTAAGTTTGATACTTCAAACGTAGAAGATTTTGAAGACTTTATGAACGCTTGTGGGTGTAAAGACTTACAACCTTTTGATTATCGTAAAGGTGTAAACTTTGTTAGAGCGTTTAAGGGTTCAGCGATAGAACACTACGGTAAGATTGACTCATACCAAGGTCTGTATTTTGATGAAATGTTTGCTTATTCCTCAGGTAAGTGTATTACTGCCATAGATACTCGAAAGAAAATCTCAACAACAAATATGTTTACGGGTACAAGCTTCTCTTCACCAACATCAGCAGAGCAAACAGCAATTGTGAACGGTAGTGGGGCATTTAACGGTGCATCATGTGGGGTTAGAATTAACAACATATCTCATGTGTCAGGTGGCGTATGTGATATACCAACATTTGACGGTAAGTGTAAATCTCAAGCAAGGTACAAAATAAATGTTGAGTCAGGGTCTACTGTTGGAACTCTTAAATATAACTGGGACGTATCTAATGGTGTTGTGTTGACACCAAGCCCACAAGGGGACAACTGCCTTATTGAAAGTCTTGAAAGTGGTGTTGACATAACGGTTTATGTTGGTTGTACAGTCACAGACGAGGGTACGGGTAAAACTGTATACTCAGGCGTATACTCATTTATACACAAGAGGCCACACTCATTTGCAGTGCTTGATTACCCCGTTATGTCGGGTAAGACAAATCTTACAACATGGATTAAGAGTAAAACATCTAAGAAAGTTATACGAATTACAAACAACAGAGTTGTACCAACAATCGAAACGGGTAACTTATCAGGGTTAACGGTTGAGTTTATTAACAATGGTGACATACAAGCATACTCACGCTCAGATGGACAACTACTCGCTTGGGAAAAGACTGCCTTTACTGTGTCAGCACCAATTAAGCTTATCAACAATGGTAAGATTATGGGTGCGGGTTGTAGGGCGGGTGCTGGAGGTAAAGGGTCAAACGACACCTACACCACAAGCCATACTACACAGAAATATTCTTTTGAAAAATACCAATGGCAGGTAAGAGGTGCTAACCCACCATCAAGACCGAAACCTGATATTGTGTTTTGGTGGAATGGTGGCAAGACCGTCCTTTCCTCAAGTACAACAAAACATAGTGCTGGTGGGTACACTTGGTACAAAGGTGATTATGTAAAAAAAGGTATTTACAGATTAAAACGATACTATAAGAAGACACACTCAAGAACGGGTGGAGCGGGTGGTAATGGTGGCCAAGGGTGTGGTTATGGTAGGTCTGATGTTTGGACTGGAAGCGATAGAACTGGTACGGCAGGTAAAACCTCTTCCCCTTCAGGTGGTTACAAGGGCGGTGCAGGTGGTTACGGTGGTTGGTGGGGATTATCCAACAGCGACTACGATGGAAAACGGGGTGAAGGTAACGGTGCGGTTGGTGGAAAAGCATACGCAGCAGGTAACTCATTAACGGGTAAAAGCAAATTAACTTCGGGCAGTAAGCTTGGAACAACATACGGGAGAATATTATGATAGATGGATTAGCAGGAACTTTAAGCTCAGAAAATATGGTGTATATCCCACCATGTGCCCCCTTAGTAATTCTCAATATTGTTGAAACAGTCAATACTGCGTGTGAATTTGAAACGGGTCAAACTTGTGTTGCACATCATAAATTCAAAGCAGTTGTAAATAACGTCTTTGGGGCTAAAACCTATTCGTGGTCTACGAATATTGGAGTAATTACGAGTAGCATAGATAGTGAAACATTCTCAGTTGATGTTGATGCCGCTCAAGATGTTATTCTTGAAGTCACTTTAACAGTTAATGATGCACGTAATATACCCGACACTGTAACGGAGTCATTCACTTCTAAGCATACTCTCTTATCTAATTGTGTTACGACTGGAACAGATTGTGATTACATTGGTTACTCTAAAATGGGATTGCTTGGAGCACCGTTTGGTGCGATTGCTGTTGAAGAGGTTTATACGGGAGATACTATTTATGCTGTTAAGTTTAACGCCACGGAGTTTATTATACAGTTTGGCGATAACGGAGATACACAAATGGACGCTGTTGAATTAATCACTATCGGGTTTAACGGTGTGTACTATGCAACCCATTGGGACAACGTAGAAAAGTATTACACATCAACTGATATTGACCTGCTTATTGATTTAGCGACAACCTTTAATTCAGGTAACAAAGTGTTCTGTATTGAAATGGAATACCTACCATCATTGGTCGTGTACGCAGAGTTAGACCCACTAATAACAAGTGACGGAACAGATGGTCACACCAAAGGTGATAGATATTTTAAAAACCATATCGCCTCAGTAAGCCCTATTTATGACGGACTTGCTAAAGCTTCAAGCCATATTTTCCTAGACAGTGGGTTAAATCAAACAGTGGATATTCCCGTACCTCTTGAAAAGAAAATATTGTTTTATGACACGCCAAATAGAGAATATACGACCGATGCTACTACTGTTGCACCCTCAGGAAGAACTACCACACTAACGGGTGATGGTAAAATTGATGTACCTATTAATGCTACACTTGGGAACGAGTTGTTGTGTAATATAGCCTTTGCGGATAAGGGTTGTCAGGAATACAGGGGTAGACCTACGGTTACATACGCAAGTGGAGTTATGACAATAGTAAGAACAGACAGAAACTCGCCATATGCAAAACAAGAAGTGAGTTGTATCGTTGGTAGGAGTTATATAGCAGAAGTATTTGGTGAAGCTATAGGTGATGCAAACACGGGGGTACGCTTAGAGGTATTTGATAGCACGGCTGCTGTGGGTTTGGATGAAGAAGGAATTGAGGGAGTTAGAAGAAAGTTAAGTGTTACTTTTATTGCAACTGAAACAACTATGATTATCAAGTTTGTAAACCAAACAAATGTTACTGGCAAAGTATGTACTTTTGAAAGTCCTACTTGTAAAGAAGTATTATCAGTCCAAGGCTCAGTAACCTATTGGGATGAAACTACTAAGTCACTTGAACAAGTAGGTGCAGATGGTGTTGGTTCTAAAGAGTTGTTAGTTAATGGTGACTTCTCCGATACTGATATATCTAACTTTATTGTTACAAGGGGTGACTTATCCGTTGCTAACGATAGAGCTGTGTTAGAAAACCCCTTAGGTGAGGTAACATACGTAAGGCAAGAACCTGACGTATTATCCCTATATAGAAGCTACATAGCGAGTATTGACCCAATTAACACTGAGCAGGGTACGGCGGGGAGTGACCCAAGATATGACGCAAGAGTTGATGATACAGATAGTAGTTTTGCCCTTAACGGAGGTAAATACAGTTTTGTACCCACCACTTCAACTATATTTGGTATTAAAATTAGGGACTATAACAAGGTAGTTGGTTCAACCATATACTTTGATAATATCTCCTTGAAACAAACCTTACCACTAAGCACAACATACACACTCAAAGACACTACAGTAGGTATAGTATGTCAATTAGCTACTAACCAATTCACACAAGCTGACTTGGATGCATTGAATGCTAAGCCTGAATTGTTAGTAGGTTGGTACTTTGGTACAGCTACTCTACCAAGTGGTATAGTTAAAGGTGTAGATGATAAGGTTTATTATCCAGTAGATGGGTATTTGTTGGAGTTGACTTATAGTGAAGGTACTGAGATGTTGGATAACTCAGACTTTACTACCGACCTAGCAGGATGGACACAAGGAGGTAGTGAGTGGACGTGGGAGAACGGCAAAGCTAAACTTAATGCTATAAGTGTAAGGAACTTTCTATACCAAAGCAAACTCAATAATATTGGTGGTATGTATAGATTGAATATAGTTATAGATAGTATAAGTGGAAGCTTAAAGGCTGAATATGGTTCTGATTCATACCCTTCATCTAACGTATTTACTCAAACTAAAACTGCTTTTTTCAAGGCAGATAACGTGAAAAGGGTAAACAGACCACTAATAGGCAACATAGAGGCTGACACTACAGCACTTATTGATAGTATTAGTCTCAAACAAATTACCTCAGAATACCTAGAAATACAAGGAAAACACACTCAAAGCAATGACTCAAGATACGGGGTGCAGGATTTAAGGCTAGACCACAATACAGCAGGAGTCCCAACGGGAGTTAGTACAGAACTTCCTTACACGTTCAAAACTAGCTTCTCACAAGTGTTTGTCTCAGACAAGATACCAACGGGTGCAGACCTAGTTTACTTGAACGATAACGTAGATGCTCTGATGGACTTGTGGACGGGCAGAATGGCTCACCCTACCCTTAGCTTTGATAAGAGTGATTTCTTGTCTTATTTCCCTTGTACTGACTCAGTGCTAGAGGATTTTTTAACTGATGCAGCAGGGGTGTCTAGTACAAACTTGGTTACGGGTTTTGAAATGGCAGGTGTTACAGTAACACCAATTACCGATGGGTTTAATATTAAGTGTACGTCAGTTGGTACTTACCAAATGGATTTTCTAACTTCCTCGCTAAAAGACATACTCAGCCCAGTAGCACAGATAGGTTTTACAGTCACTACAAAATCGGGAACATTACCTACACTTGTAAGTAACACCAGTGATGCAGGGGTAGTACCTTTAAATATCCTCCTATCAGAAGGTGCGGCAGTTGCACCATCGGTTATGTGGTTAAGTCAAGACAAGGCTCGATATGGGGTTAGGTTTGACACTGTGTGTGAGTTTGATGTTACATCTCTTTCTATATATGCAATACCTAGTGTGAAGATAGAAAACTACACGCCACCATGTAGACTTAATTTAATTAGTGAGCCTTACGGAGCGACAAACCTATTGGTAAAACGTGACCTATATGGCTTTATCATTGGTCATGCAGAAGACCAAAAGTGGGAAGTTGGGGGTTATTTAACAAGCCTTAGTTTTGGTAGTCCTCTAACAAACGAAGGTTCGCTTGAGTGCGTAGTGTCAGGAATGTTCCACGACCTTGACGCAAACGGGGACTCTCTAGGTACGGGTAGTTACCGTACTGAAAAAAGGGTACTTGAATGGGGTGGTGGGTTGCCATCTAAATACAGCATTAACGGTGTTGTGCAGCCATACGCACCGCTTACACCTAACGAGGGTACACTAACCCTTTCTGATGTTGCTCTCATCGGCTATAGGGACAAAGTTACTACCGTTGGTACACCAAATAACACAGTTGAATACTACTCCGAAACGGGTCAAATTATTCCATAACATTTCTTAGAGCCGCTAACGGCTCTAAAGGATATTATCGGTTTGGGTGGACGGTCTTAACGTGAGACACACTTCCACCATTGCGTAAATACAAATCAGGATACTCTTTTACTAACCAATCGAAAAACTGATTATAATTTCTCATTGCAAACTCTGTATTACTTTCGGCATTATGAAATCTTAAATCGCCATCTTGGTCTTTACCTAAGTAGGTAAATTCTGAGTCATCTAACCATCTTTCAATGGAATACCTCTCGTTCATTGGTTTCTGCTTTCGAGCTTCTTCCCATGTTTGAGGTGTTTGGTATTCTTCTTTTACTTCACGACCAAACCCTTTCATATCAAAGTGGTTTAAAAACATACTGTTGCAACTTATATGGTGTAAGTGACTCTCACCCGTTTCAGGGTCAGTCTTTTCACCACCGATGTAAGCCATCATGTGTCTAAGCATTGCACCCTTGATGCGGTCTTGGTCATCAACTGATGTTGCCTTTTTCCAATTGTGTGCCTCGTACTTATCTGCACCAAAACTCAATACACGACCTAAACCTAAAATAAACTCAGGCTCTATTAATTCAAGACGATTTTTCTTACCGTCAAACTTCTTAAACTCACTCATTTGTTCTCCCTTAATTCTCTTAGCTTTTCTTGTAACTCTTCAAAACGGTCTAAACCCTCTTCAAATTCGGCTTGTGAGCGTTTTCTTTTCTTTTCCAACCACTTGTCTATCTGAACATCAGTAAAGGCAACTAAGCCCACAAAGAGCGTCAAGTAGCCTATAACGAGGTAGGTATTACCATTCAAGTTCTGAATAATAAACGTGTTAATCACCATAAACAGCAAAATTGCACCAATAATACCTGCAAACATCGTAAATCTTTTTAAATAAATCATATTTTTCCTTTAACTAAATTCGTAATCATAAATGATAAGCATCATCGCAATACAGATGGGTATCAGTAAACTAAAGGCTATTGTAAAGCCATAGTCACCTTGACCATAGGTAAAATATATAGCAAAACCGACAGCCACAATGATTGCAGCAAAAGTGACTAAGAATATCCACGCAATTAATTTTTGTATCATTTCTCAGCCTTGATAGTAACTTCAACACCATTGTAAGGTGGTCTAACGAGGTAATACTTACCCTTTACAACGCTAATATTGGCTACATTTAGTTGTGCATTTAAAGCTCTTAGACTAAGCTCTATCATGTTAGCACCTCTAACGCTTCTGTAATTTGACCATCACAAAATTCAACAGCCTTTTTAATATCGTCCATTCTAAACTCAAGCTCTCTTTGCTCAAGTGTGAAGTTTGATACATTAAAAGACGGTCTTAACTCCTTCATCAGTGCGAAGGCTTTTCGCTTTTTTCTAGTAAATAGTTCTAACTGTATCTTAGCAGTTACCTCATCTAATGAGCCGTACAATCTTTCACTTGTTTTCATTATATCCTCCTAAAATATCATCAAAAATAACCTTGTCAACAACAAAGGCTTTGCTGTCATCCTCTAAGTGAGAATTAAACACCTCAATACCATTTAACCAAGGCATCTGATGGTAGTTGCACACGAACATTCTACCGTTCTCCTCAACACGCACCTGCTGTCTGCCAATCAGCACCTCAATCAAAGACTGATGAAGCACCAAAGCTTTAGGCAAGTTTAATGCCTCACCCATAGACTTTGATGCCTTAATTAAATCATCGTAAGTAAGTTTAGTTGCCAAACTCATCCCACTTTTTAGTCTTACATTTTTTCTCTTTGGTAGTTACCTTGAAAATACCACTAACGAGCATCCAAATTAACCATGCACCAAACGCATACTTCCATGTAAAGGTCAAATCAAATGACCAACAAACGAGCCATGTAAACCCTGCAAAGATACCAAAACCTATCGCCCAACCTATTGCAACCATTGCAACCACACCTATAAAAATTATAAACTTCTCCATTATTTTCTCCTTAAATATTTTTGTATGGCTTCTGCACCATCTTTAGCGTCTATATACACGCCACATACTTCCCATGATAACTTACCGTTACCCCGTTTACCGACAAATCTCGCTTTTAATTCTTGCATGGTCTAATCCTTTTACTTGGTTCAAATTTAGTCCACCCTTTATCATAGTTAGTGAAGTGTTCATCTGTTAAATAAAAACTACTACTACCCCTGCCAAACACCCACTGCCATTCATACACCTCTTTTGGCTTAGGTCTGTATTCTATGGTGTCATCAAAGTCACCTGCCTCTGTATCATGCCAACCCATATCCATTTTAAACTCTATCTCTTCACCTAGCGCAAATGCCTTACGGCTCTCAAAGTGTTTGTCTTGAACAATGTTTTCTAAATCATAATAGTGTTCTCCACCCTTTGCAAATTCCCTCTGAATTTCCCAACCAAATTCTACTGAGTGCCTCCACAACGCACCACCATTTGCAAAATGTGTTATAGCACCAAGTATTTCCTTACATTTTTCTCTTGTCATTATTTTCTCCTAAATCTATTATCCATATACTCATCACTCAACTGTCCACGACCTTTGAATTGACGGTAAATGTTCTTAGCAGTCCTAGATGTTGTACGCTTAATATCTACATCAAACGCCTCATCACTGACTGCACTATCAACTACGTCCACAAGACGATTAATCTTAGCCGACAACAGTATCTTTTCTGTGTGCGTACCATCTTCATCAACATACTCTCTAAGCATTAGCACGGCTAACAGAAAATTGTTAACCACAGTATGTTTATTGAGTAAGTTCTTAACCATACCATCAATGAACGCACCTTTTTTCCTGAGAGTGTGTCCGTCAATATGCTTAATCTTATCGCCTACCCAATGGTAAATAGCAAGGGCATCTAACTCACCCATATTACGCTTACCCTTGATAGGCTGACCTTTGGCATTCAGAAGCCCTACGTCTTGCATACTCAACTGTAAAAACCCATACACCCCAACTAGATAATCAACTTGCATCTTCAGTCCTTTCAAAATCTGCACAATAGTAATCATCGTAAGTCAGGAATGAAAAGTGTTGTTTAGTACAAGCACCTATACTGTTCCAATATGCACACTCCACACAAGTACCAATACTGTCATAGATTTCATCTATAATTAAATCGTCACCATTGCCTTGCTCATACGATATTTTCCTTGCGTCTTCTCTAGCTAACATGAAGCTGACTCCCCGTTGTACTAATTGTACCACGAACCAAAAACTTTTGTGCTATCTTTTTAGTGGTAAAAGCTTTACCTCGCTTACCAATAATCGTATGGTCACTTAGTCTCTCACTGCAATCACGACAATACTTACCACTACAAACAACAGTGTGGCAAATCTCACACGCTGTTTTTTTAGCAGCCCTTATACGTTTTCGATTAACTTTTTCTTTTACCTTAGCCATCTTAACGCTACACTCTTTACAGTACTTGTACCCGTCTTTAGGTGCAACATTACACTCAATACATGGTGTAGGTTTTTTACGTTGACTTATCTTATGCTCTTTCGCCACAAGGTCTGAACACGGTGTACAGTATTTATAACCATCACGAGGTGCAACATTACACTTGATACATGGTTTTTTCTGACAACACACAACACACTTCTCAGCATTAGTCGTTCTAATTTTACAATCAGGACACGTAATTGCTGTCTCTTTTCTTACCTTGCGTAATCTCTCACGGTTGGCTGTATTTTCAACATCTTTTTTACAAGACGTACAATATTTGTAGCCATCTTTAGGAATAATTTTACAGATAATACACAAGCCCTGCTTACGTATTCTCAATCTCGTGGCTCGCCCAACACCCTCACAATTTGTACTACAATATGAACCTATACACTCTCTATTACATACTCTACATGGCATAGTCTATCTCCTTCCCCACATTTCTATCTCTTCTCTTTTTGTTGATACAATCAACTCTGCAAACTGTTCTGCATCGTCAATTTCTGATAATGTTTCACGTGTCGTGCCTGCTCTGTGTACTGTACCATTTGGCTCTAAAATTAGAATGTTAATAACGTATAAATTATCAACAAATGATACAACCCACTCGTCTTTTGTCACATAATCTGTATCAAAATCAACACCCATTACTTCATCCACCCATCTTGCAACTCTTTTTGTGAAGGATTAGTGAAATTCGACTCTTTTTTAAATGCTTTTTCTTGCATGATTGACGGGTCGTTCATGTGACCTGCAATTGAGTGTCTTTCAGGTCTATCAATTGCATCGTGTCTTTCATCAGCCAATACTGCCATCCTTAAATCCATTTCAACCTCATCACCAACTTTCAAGTGAGAGTTAAGTGAGGTAATCGGTATCTCAATTCTAAGTGTTCCGTTTAATTCTTTGTATTTATACTCCATAATAAAAAAGCTGTCTAATCTATTTCTAACTCTTGCGTAAATCGCATCTGCTGTAATTGTTGTCTTCATTTTCTACCCTTTCGCTGTCTCATCATTATAGTTTAGCGAACTCTCAATCGAATTCACTAGCGTTTCAACCTCGTTGTCTGACAAGTTATCGTTGTGTAACGAATAGTCGCTACCAATAGTATGTCGCCCACCACCAATAATCTCAAGTGAGTTTAAGCCATCCTCTTTTTTTTCTATTAGAATTGTAATATCACTTGCTATTTGGAAAAATGCCTTTCGTGCATTAAATTGTAGTCTGTCAAATTCCATGTTACTCCTTTGTGTATGGCTTGTAGACAATCTCATGTCTTGCAAACCTCTCAATGAATATATCTACACCTAAGTCTTTCATTAGGTATAAAAATATTCTACGTCTAAGCTTATATAGTGGAGTTTCAAACCCCTTGGATTCAACAATGGTATGTCTACCAAACTCATCTATATAGCTAAAATCGGGTGTATAGCTAACACTAGACTGCTTACTTTTTCCACTCTTCACCTTGCTTGAGAAAATCATAAACCCCTCAAGTAACTCAAATTGTGGCTGAAACACTAAATTGCTGATTTTTCCTGCCTTATTAAGCCGGATAAGTTCAGTCGCATGAGTAGCCTCAAGTTTGCTGTCAATTAGGAGTCTTTTGCCGTTAAACGTGATAACGGTCTTTTTAGCTCCATAATTATTAGTCTTAGTGCATCTGTATTTAGCCATCTGTATTTTTCCAATCATCGGGTACATTCTTCAGAATAATTATACCATGTCTTGCACGACTGACTGCAACGTACTGTGCCGACTTATCTGCACCATAAAAGCTGTCCTCACATATAATAATGCTTGGAACTGAAATACCTTGTGCCTTGGTAGTTGTACGGGAAATTGACGGTCTAGCTGAAACAACACTTTTGGCTGAATAAAGCTCAGTCCAACCTTTTTTTCTAAACTTTGTGTCATCATGAAGCTCGTACCAACTCATAAACTCTGACCTACTCATGAGAGTCATAGCACTTCTCACATCTGCATCTAGTAGGTGCATCTTAGCTTCGTCACGCTTTTTACTGAAGTATGTTTTAATGGCTTGAAACTTCTGTAAGTATGGGAATAATTCACTAAAATAAAACTGTTCCATTTCCTTAAATTCACTCTCAATACCATCCCAAACTAGGGCAAAAGTGTCACCATTGATAACGCTAAGTGTTGTGTATTCAAGTACGTCTTCCGGTGGGAAACTAATCCAAAATTTAGGTGCTTTACTCTCATTTGCTTCACGCTCAATCGGTGCAGTAGAGTCTGTAATTATAATACCTTTTTTTGCTAATTTTAAATTCCATTTACCAAAACGTGCTGTCTTGTTAGCTACCAATTTTTTGGTTACATCTGTCAACTTAACAATGTCAACATCTTCACCATTGTAGTATGCTGTCTCTTGCACAAACTGTCTATCGTACCCACCCCATTTGTTGAGGTCTTCTTTGCCCTTCTCTACAATCATCTTCGTAATATTAATACCAACATTCAAATTGAATCGTGTGTTTTCTTCAGATTTAAGTCTTGTTGCAAACTTCTCTACAAGCCTGTTTCTGTACCCAATGAAACATGACTCAGTACCTTTTGGTAATGGCTTGGTGTCTGCATAGTCCAACTCGATGATGTTTCTACCATTGATATAATCACGAATATTGATATGCGTTCTGCTTCCCTCTTTATGCTCTCTAAAGTGGTCAAATACTCTAACAATATCAGCGTCTTGTGCTCTCATATTTCTGTGAAGATAGTACGACCATGAAACGTAGCTGTTCCAATCAACTTGAACATCTTTTACGGGTCTGAGCTGTGAAGTATCACCAACGAATAAAATATAAGGGAAACCAACTTTTGTAATCTCTCTCAATAGGCTCTCACCAATCATACTTGCTTCATCAATGATAAGTATGTCGGGAAAGTCCATGTCTTTAGGCTTTGCTGATAATTTAAACGCATCTTCTACTGACTGAGCATTTTCGTTTTCGTGCATTGATAATCCAATGTAACTGTGAATCGTTACACCACCTAACGCACTCGCTGCTTTTCCTGTAGAGGCTGTAACGGCACAAGTAATCTCATTTGCATCACAGTATTTCTTTAAAGCATTAATCAGAACCGACTTGCCTGAACCACCCTGACCATGCAGGAACGCCTTGCCACCACTAGCATACTTGCCAATAATATCACGGAATATGGGTGCTTGCTCATCGTTTAATTTACGCTTACCACTTTTTACTATATGAGAATCCATACTCTCAAACATTTGTACTGACTCTCTAAATACATTACTCATTGTCATCCTTCTCTTGTTCTGACTTTATCATCCAACCTAGCACCAAAATAGTATACGACCATACAGTGCCGTGCATTGAGTAGCCTTCATTTTTAACCTTTTTTTCAACCATTTCTTTGCATCTTAGTAGTATTTGCTCATCACTCATAAAATCTCCTAAAATACTAAACTTGCTTCAAGGTAATCCATGAAGTCTTGGTCATCCAATAACCCTCTAAGCTCATCAGTAATGAACTCCATATTATCTGTAGTAAGTGCTTTAGAAAGGTCATCAGTTAGTTCGCCTTCGCTCAGATACAGTTTTGTGCTTGTGTGGCATGATAAAAAGAAGATGTGAAATTCATCCCCTAATTTATCACTGCCTACCCCAAAAGATGTTACATTTAAGGGTAGGGTAGCCATTACTTTTTACCCCATCTTTTCTTAGGTGCTTCACCATCTGCTGTCTCTTCTTTTTTCTTACCAAAGCTAGATGAACGTGCAGGTGCTTCAACCTCTTTAACGATAAACTCTTTTTTGTTCTTCAACCATTTGTCAAGTTTAGTTCTATCGCTCTCAACCTCTCCACTCATAAGACCCGTTTCAAGGTCAAAGAAGTGTGCAATCTCTCCCCACTCTTTAGAATCAGTACCCGAAATCTCTCTTTTCATTTGAAGACAAATACCGATAGTCTTACCAACCAAATCAGGGAAACCTTCTGCCTTAGCATCAATCATAGATTTTGTATCTGCATCCCAAGACTTAATATCAACTTCTTGTGGCTCAATATCAAAAATCTCTTTACCTAGTGCAATATCAAATAGTGTGTTAGCAACGCTAAGTCCGAAGTGCTGTTTTTTAACATCTTGACCTTTTGACTTACCCATGTAAAAAGTATTACCATCACGACCCGTTAAGGTAAATCTACTTCTGTTTGTGTCGCCATTTTCATCTTCAACAGATACATACAAACTCATCGACTTACTTTGTGCATCTTGACTATCTGCTACATACGCTTCTGTTACTTTCACTTCATAAGCATCAGTTGTCTCAATCTTACTAAAATCACTCTCTAACTCTACTGCTACTTCTACTGCTTCATCTTTTTTAATCCATGCCATCTTTAATTCCTTAATTTTATTTGTTATAACGCTATAACCTTTGCAGGCTACACATAATATTTACGACCTATTTTGTCTTAATCTGACCAACGAGCATTTCATATCTGAACTTAAACTCTTTTTCAAATAATGCTACCGTTTCAATCATGTTTGATATAAACTCTTCGTCACGCTGAATAATTCTAACAATCATTTTTAGTGGTTGACCCGTAGTTTGCTGACATTGAACAAGTAAGTTTGTAGTATCACAATCTAACATGAACATCTGAACTTGCATCTGAGTATTGTATCTATGTGACACCTTATTGCTGTGAAGTTCTCCGATATATGTTTTCAGAAATACTGACTTTACTTCAATATTAATTCTATCACCACTGTCTAACTCAACAACACCATCCGGTGACATACCTAGCATCATTTCTTTTGCTACAATAAATCCATGAGTATCAACTTTATATCCCGTAAGTGCTTCGTAATCCTCAATGGCATATATCTCCAAATCGTTACCTGCTTGCATAGCTTCTGATTTATACGTTTCTGCAACTTCACCATCATTCTCTTGAATAAAGGCATCTGCAATTTTTTCATTTACATAGTCATCAAAGGTTGGAATAGGTAAACCCTTCACTGTAAATGGAGTTTTACTAGCCGTAATCAATCCCATTCGTGCCTTTAACCACTCTTTAGACCCTTGCTCATACTCTGACTCAGAAGTGGCAACTATGTTCTTAGAACGGGCAATTAGCGACTGCTCGATATGTTGCTTTTTTCTAAACTCTGCTACCTCATCAATAAAAGCATCTTCAAACTCCATAGCAAACTCAAAAACTCCAAACTCTACCCACTCACCTTCTACTGATGGCTTAATGCCATTATCGTCATTAGTGATTCTGTACTTACGGTGCAATCTCTTAGCACCCTTTAGTTTTTCTATCCCAATTAAATTCATACCAACTCCTTATTTAAGTGCATTTGGATTTTCACGAGGTGCAACATCTTTTTGCATATCCTCAACATCTTTGTCTGCTCCTGCAATACCTAGAATAGACTGAACTGCATATCGTCTGAGATAAGAAATACTTGACCCTAGCATACTCATATCTGTATCAGTTTTTTTAGTTGGGTCAATTAACGGAAAGTTTAACTCAGTTTCAATCCACTCATCTTCACAACTCAATCTCGTAACTACCTTAACCCAAGGTTGCTCATCCACTACATCTACTGACGGGAATTGCATCATCGCAAGTTTGTGTTTACCCATGATAGGCATAACTTTTTCTAAAATACCTGCTAAATTTAGGTAGCTAAAATTGTACCCGTCTTTATTGACTGTAAATACACCCATTTCCATTTGGACGTTAGCCAATGCAAGTGCTACTTTTCCTGTGTTTGGTGAAATTGCTGTCTGTGGTTTTCTCATAATGTTTCCTTCTCTTCTAATGATTTGGCTAACTGTGCCATGTATAATTTAATGGACATTCCTGCTTGTGCAGCTAACCCCTTAAAAATCCTATGTGTTCTCTCGTCTACGTCTAAATGTTTGCTTTTACTCACTTTAAATCCTTTCATCTTTTAAAGTATACCGTCTTTAATATTAACAGTAACTTAAACTTATTAAATTTGTCCTACTTTAATACTTCCAAGCGTTCATAATGTTTTGTTGTGCCACATTTTGTTTGTCACCCCCTCTTCTATTAAATTCCTTCAGTAGATAGTCCACTGTAAAGTTTTGGTCAAATCCATCTTTTTTCATAATGGAACTTGCCTTGAATAATGCTACTGCTCTTTGACCTACAACATACTCATCATCTAAAAATTGCTGAATACCGATTAAGTGATTCTCTTCTGATGAGTTTCCACTTGAGTCGTTACCTACAAATACATCATCAACTTTTTCACCAAGCCATGAAGCCTTCACTGATGTTGTCTTAACTTCTTGTGTCGGTTTTGTGATAGTGTCATCATCATCTTTTGGATTAAGTTTGGTCTTGTATTTAGAGCCACTATTCTTAATGACAATAGCATCTTTGGGTGAGCTATAGAAAAACCTGCTTACGTTTCGGCATGAGGTATCTATGAAGTCATACGTTTGAATAAAATTGTCATAAATCATTTCCATCTTCTGTCTAATATGCACGGTTTCATCAAGTGGTATAAATAGTCTAAATCTATCACACACTACGTCATTTTTCAATTTTTGGTGAGATTTACTTGTGACGATGTAATACTCAAACTTCTGAAAGATTAGCTTTGCCATGTCTAGGGTACAAGTATCATCAACATCAATTATAAGAACGTCCACGCACCCATCAAAGTTGTCATCAAGTCTATATTCATCCACTAACTTACAAGCACAATAATTCATGCCACTCGTAACCATGTCGGGTATATCGTCAAAGTGAACATCTGAATATGGTACATAGCCGTTAGCATCCCTAGCCCTTCCATGATTACAAACTGTAAAATTCATAGCTTACTTCTTATTGAAGTGTTTAAAAGTTTTAAGCTCTACCCCACCATGACCAATGCCACCATATTCCTTGAAGTTTGCAAGTTTCTCAATCTTGTGGGTAGTACGGTTATACTCAGTGATGATTCCCTTCTTAGCGTTCTCTTCAAAGATTCTGTTTTTCTCGCAGTGAATATGTCGCTTAGTGGTATCTTCTTCGCCATCAACTAACTTAATGAATATCGCTACATCAGATTCATACTTGAGTATGTTACCACCATGAAAGTCGTATACGTCATTGAAGCTGTCCGACTTTGAAATCTGACCAATGATAATAATTAGTATGCCTAACTCTTTTTTTAGAGTCGCTAACATATCAACAACCTCTTTCATTTTTCTGAACTCATCTGCTCCTGCATAAATTGAAATATAGGAATCAATAACAAATGCTCGTACACCATCATCAAACCTAGACTGTATAGAGTTTGCTAAATCCTGCAAGTCACGACTATGAAAATCAAGCGTCAAATTATCTGAATACTCGCTGTCCATAATCTTCTCTAATTTATTTTTGGCTTGTGGACTAATCTCGTTAAAGAATTGTCTATCACCCATTTCAAACGAAAAGAACTGACTCTTTACGCTTTGAATAGCCAACGATGCTATAATATTTAATGCAAGTGTGGTCTTACCTACACCGGAGTCTGCACCAATAGAAATAAGTGAGTTACTGAATACGCCCTTACCATTGAAGAACTCATCATCTATCGCATTGATACCCAATTTGTAGTAAGTGTCAATTACAACACCATCATCATCAGTTTCTAGTGTGTTATTCATACGCTCAAGGAACTCAGTAACAGTTTCATACTGACCAACTCTTCCGTAACGTATATCATCGTAATACTCAGTCACCTCATCATTAAGTTTACGCTTCTGCTTAATCATCTTCTCAGTTTCAGCAACGTACTCAGGCTTATTAACACGATAACCCATTACATTTGCAACAGTCTGTCTTTCGCCAATTACACGCACCAACTCATTATGTCGGTCTACAACATTTTTTACATTGTTATCTTTTGTCATTATAGTTTCCTTCTAATACCTTCGTATAGTTTAGTTCATTGAATATAAGCCAATCAAGGGTAAACCAATTTCCACTTTGAATCAAGCTACTTTGTTTTGCTATGTGCATACACTCAATAAGATTATCTAAAAACTCCTCATCGTTTAAAATTCGAGTTTTGATTTTTTTCATTCTAGTTGCATTTATTGTACGCACTTCATTTAGACCCGTCAACCTAGCATTAGTATTCCACACTTCAATAAACTCAGAAGCAGAAGGAATATAAGGAGTCGTATCTATGTCGGGATTAGCATCGCTAATTTCAGAAGTTATCTCTATCTTAGTATCAACATTACCAACATTATCAACTTTACCACTACCGTTAGACGTATCTCTTACTACCTTCTTACTACATTCGTAAGAAAGTCTAGGAGTTTCCTTCTTTTCTAGTGCCAAGAGGTATATCTCGGCTCTTTTTACTAAGTCACGTGAGAACTTATCCATGTCACTTTGCTCAATAGGAAATCTCTTTGAAATTGGATTTCTTCCTGCATTAAAACCGAAGAATAGAACGAGACTTATCTCCATTTTCTTGTGGTACTTAGACACGCTAACCTGTAAACTACCACCTGTAAAATCGTATGGACTGTAGTTAGTATGCGAAGTTATAATATTATCTATTACATTATCTTCTCCATCATACACATTATCT
>Ga0256824_10000031_pt1 | contig 50826 bp, 62 predicted proteins | sample CV67metaG_FD_191570 | JGI IMG/M metagenome (GOLD analysis project Ga0256824, IMG submission 191570) | Hydrothermal vent microbial communities from East Pacific Rise, Pacific Ocean - CV67 | ecosystem: Environmental > Aquatic > Marine > Hydrothermal vents | place: Pacific Ocean: East Pacific Rise...
ATGACTACAATAATTATCGACCTCACTCAACTTTAGGTAAATTAAGCCCTATTGAATATTTGGATAAGTACACTTTAGAGAAGAATTGTTCCGTTTAAACTAGTTCGGTTTAAGGGGAGGCTTACACATTTAAAAAGCAGTTTCCTTTTATTGAAAATTCCAGTTCTTTTTTTGTATTGTTATCAACTTTTGTGAGATGCTTTTTTTCATCAAGTAGTGCTAAATTTTGAGTGATTTTTCATTGTCTTAATAGCCTATGATTTTTATTTCTGCATCAATGGCTTCGTCTTTAAGTATTTGTAACTTTTTTATGGATTTTTTTGTTTCTTTGTTTATCATGTAAACTTCCTTTTTTGCTTACATGAGTATTTCAAGCTAAACTATTAATAATAATTTCACTTGTAAATATAATCCAGACATAAAGGTGTCAATTTCTAATCTTATACTTCCTCTATAAATTAGAGGAGTTACAAATGAGAAGAAGACCTAAAACAGCATTAGAAGAATTTGATAAAACACAACTTGTGGATAGTGAACTAGTAGACAAAATATCTTTATGGACACTACGAATTATATTAAATCTTGGTGGAGCAAGAGAATTTATAGATAAAGACAATTGCTTTCGTAATGATACACTTGCCTACTTTCTTGAAGTTGGTCCTTATGCTGATATGGATAGAGATGAATTTAAACGTAGCGAAGTTATCTCTATACTAAGAAAAAACCATATGAAGTTAGAGAAAAGAAAAAGATTTTCAAACTCAAAAATTCTTACAAAAAATATCCAACAGATATCAAAGCTTATGAACCTCAATAGTGTGGAAGAGTCTATATTGGAGTTTGTTGTGCTTCTAAATCAATATGAAGTTTTAAATGAAGCCTCTGACTTACTAGGAAATAATTTAAATACAACACAGGCTAAAAAGGCTTTAGCAGGTATATTAAATATTCCTCTGCAAGATGTAAATATGGCATTTAAATCCAATTCTAAGTTTAATAAATCTTCTATAGTGACAGTTAATAAAAATGATATTCACAGTTTAGATAGAAAGATAAAGATTATTAATGATAGCTTCGCCGATGATATGCTAAACCTTGATGAAGATGTATCTGTAATGATACGAGACTCCGTAAGACCTTGTGAAAAAAGTTCTTTAAAGATAAAAGACTATGAGCATCTTTCTAAAGATATTGATATTGTTATTCCATATCTTAGAAATGCTCTTAATTTTAAACAAGAGGGAGTCAACATCCTTTTTTATGGTCTTCCCGGGACTGGTAAAACAGAACTAGCCAAAACAATTTCACAGGTTTTACAGACTAAACTCTTTGAAATAAGTTATGCTGATGAAGATGATGAATCTATTGATGGACTAGAGAGATTAAAAGCATTTAAAATAGCTCAATCACTACTTTCAAGTGAAAAGATACTACTTATGTATGATGAAGCAGAAGATATATTTGATAGTAGTGCTTCGCCATTATTTCCAAAAAGACAAGATAACAAAGCTTGGTTAAATAGAATACTTGAGACAAATACAATTCCAACTATCTGGATCACAAATAATATCTATAGTATTGATAATGCAATGGTAAGAAGATTTGATTTTAGTGTAGAAGTGCCTATCCCAAATAAGTCTAAAAGAGCTGAAATTATCAAAAACTACTCTAATAACTTACTAGATGAGCAGAGTATAAAAGTATTGGCTGAAAATGAAAACATAGCACCTGCACTTATCACTCGTGCTTCAAAAGTAGTGAGCAGTATAGAGACTGATGATAAATCAAAAGCCTTTACACAAGTTCTAAATAATACACTTAAAGCGCAAGGATATGAAGAGATAGAAGAAAAGATAGTAACTTTACTTCCAAATGTCTATAACCCTAAGTTTATAAATACGACAACAGATTTAGAGTTACTCACACAAGGTATTAAAGAACATCAGAATGCGAGAGTCTGTTTATATGGAGCTGCTGGAACTGGTAAAAGCGCTTTTGGTAGATACATTGCTGAGACTTTAAACAAACCTCTTCTGCTAAAAAAAGGTAGTGGTTTAATCAGTATGTATGTTGGTGGTACTGAAAAGAATATAGCGGCTGCATTTGAAGAGGCAAGAGAAGAAAAAGCTGTGTTGGTATTTGATGAAGTTGATAGTTTCTTAGCCGATAGAACACAAGCAAATCAAAGTTGGGAAGTAACACAAGTAAATGAGATGTTGGTTCAGATGGAAAACTTTGATGGTATTTTTATTGCAACTACAAACTTAATGGATAATCTTGATAAAGCAAGTTTAAGAAGATTTGATTTGAAGTTAGAGTTTGACTTCTTAAAAGCTGAACAGTCTTGGAACATGTTCTTGTCTTATTGTAAAGATTTGAAATTAGCTAAACCATCAATATCATTTAAAAGAGGAGTTGAGAGTTTAAGATATTTAACTCCGGGGGATTTTGCCGCAGTTACTAGACAAAATAGATTTAGACCTATCACAGATCTTAAAGACTTTATACAAAGACTTGAAGATGAGATAGCTGTTAAAAATGTTTCTAGTGGAAATGTTATGGGTTTTTTATCTTAGTTAATGGCGAGGTTAAGCTTATGTTTTATATACAAGATGAATGGAGAATAAAATGAAATCAATAAAAAGTGGTGATTATACATTAGAAGAGATAGCCAAGATATTGGGAATTACAAGAGAACGAGTAAGACTGATAGAGACTCAAGCATTGAAAAAATTGAAGTCTCCAAATATTGGTAGAAAACTAAAAGATTATGTATCAGGAGAAGTGTAATGGAAATTTTTGAAGAAACAGAATCAAATGCAGATTTAGACAAGCAAGAGTTATATGAATATATAGATAATACAGAGTTTGATAAGGAAATAAAAGAAGCAATCAGAGGAATGATTGGAGTGGTCATATCAGGTGGAGAGAATGACATAAATCTTGATTTTGAGGATTTAAAAGTTATCATGAGTCATGGGGGAATGGCATTTAGTGGTATTGGTGAGTATTATGGTGAAAATTCAGCAACAGAGGCTATAAAACAAGCAATAATTCATTCATCATTAGATTATAAATTGATGGGTAAAATCTCAGGTATATTGATGCATTTTGTAGTTCATCCTGATTTACCTATTATGGATATTGCCCAAGCGATGGAGATAATACATGAAAATGCTCACTACGAAGCAGATATTATATTGGGAACAACAACGAATAAATCTGTTAGTCCTAACTATGTAAAAGTTACTATTTTATTTACTGGATTTGAAAAAAATGACTATAAAAATATTGTCGCTAATAACTTATTTTAAAAAGCAGACACAAAGCTGTCAATGGTGAGTAATATACTCCTATATACACAATAGGAGTAGTAAATGCGATTTAAATATGAAGTGGTAAAAGGACTTTGTCAATTAATGTCCCAAACTTGTATCAAAATTAGAGATACAAAAGATATTTTGGTAAATATTAAAAGGTTAAAATGGTCTACCCAGATAAAACATCTGACTTTAAAAGATTATCAATACCATTTAAATGACTTCAGTAATAGTCCAAACACCTTACTCTTAGATGATGTGATACATAAGTTAGATGAACTAGTAAAATCTAAATCAAAAATAGCTGATTTTGATGAGTTAAAATCCGATATGGAATGGCTTAAAGAGTATTATGAGGAAGAGTCATGGAATGATGTGACTAGATGGCTCACTAATATTGATAGTACACTTCGTGAGACATTTTCTCAGTATATGGAAACTCTTAAAGGTATAAAAAAATAATACTCGATTTTTAATATAAAATGGGATTGACATATCAGCTAAGTGCTATGAAAACTTAGATAAACTTATGATTAAAGAGACAGTTCCGTTAAGCATTTTTAAATAAAAGGAAATAAATAATATGAGCAATATTAAAGATTGTTTTGAAGCTATACGGCAATTGAAGGATAAACAATTGTCACAAAAAGCACGAGGACTTAATGATTATAATATAGTAAATGTTGTAAGAAAAGCAAACCATGAAGTAGGAATGCACTCTAATGTTATATATTCATTAATTAATCCAAATGGCTTACATTATCAAGGATATTTATTTCTAAATCTTTTTATAAAACATGTATTGAAAATTACAGATTTTGGAACTGTTTATGAAGTTCAAGCCGAAGAAGTGACTTCATCATTAGATAAAAATAAAAGAATAGACTTTACTATAAAAAGTGATAAATTTGTTGTCGGTATTGAAATGAAAGTAGATCATCACGATTCAAATATGCAACTTTATAACTATAACCAAGATCTAAATAATAAAGCAAACGATGATAATAATCAAAAGGTTGTAATTTATTATTTAACAAAGAATGGGAAAAAAGCTAGTCAAGAAAGTTCAAATGGAATCAATTATATTACTATATCGTTTGAAGAAAATATTTTAGATTGGATTAATGTTTGTCAAAAAGAGGTTAGAAACATCACAAATTTAAATGAAGCTTTTGAGAATTATAGAGTAATAGTTCAAAAAATTACAAAAAAATATAAAAGTAAGGTGGTAAACATGAATGAATTTTTACAAGAAGAAGATAACATTAAATTTTTACAAGAGGTTTTTGAAATAAAAAATAATGTGCATGAAATGTTAGGAAAAAAACTTTTTGAACTTATTCAAAATATTGATGAATATGTTAATCATATAATAGAAAAAATTGAGCCATCAAATAAAAAAGAGAATATATATAATCAAGGAAAATGTACTAGTTGGTTTTACAATAATGAAAAACATTTAAAAGGATTACAAAAAACTGAATGCATAGGAAGTTTTTATAAATTAACAAATACTATTCTTTTAAGAGTTGAAGTAGCTACACATAATTTACATGTTGGATTAGTCTCTTATATTAAAGATGGGGACAATTATAAAATAGTTAATCGAACTCCTGAATTAGATAAAATTGCAATAAAAAACAAAGATTTAGAATGTAGAAATTGGCGATGGGTCAATTGGTACTCTATTGACTGTGGTACATTTATCGCTTTAACTGAAAAAAATCAAGAATGTTATAAAAATTTTGAAGACTGTTTTCTAAAAAAAACAATTGAAAAATTAATTAATTTTATTCAAGAAGAATCTAAAAATGACCCTATCTAAATCTCAATACATAAGAGGCTTACAATGTCATAAGTCTCTTTGGTTATACAAAAATAATCCAGAACTAAGAGATGCTCCAGACCATCAAACTGAGTCTAGTTTTAACACTGGATATGATGTTGGAGAGTTAGCTAAAGAGTTGTTCCCTTATGGTATTGAGATAGAGTTTGATGGATCTAACTTCAAGGGTATGATTAAAAAGACTAAAAAACTTATAACTGATGGTACAGAAGTCATTTATGAAGCTGCGTTTAGCGAAGATGGTATCTTTGCTATGGCTGATATACTTGTGAGAAATGGTAAGGCATGGGATATTTATGAAGTAAAAGCTTCTACTCGGACTAAAGAGTACCATATCAACGATACTTCAATTCAGTGGTATGCTCTCTCAAAGGTTATAACTCTTAACCGTGCTTATGTTGTACATATAAACAACAAATATGTTCGAGATGGGGATCTTGATGTTTCAAAGTTATTTACTATTGATGATATTACAGATATAGTTTTAGAAAAACAAGAAAGTATACTCCCTCAACTTCTTGAGATGGAGGAGATGTTAGAAAGTGATGTTCCAAAGATTGACATCGGTGGGCAGTGTAGCGATCCTTATGGTTGTGATTTTCACTCGCATTGTTGGGAACATATTCCTAAAAAGAACTCAGTATTTGACATCTCTTATGCTAATGGTAAGCAATGGAAACTTTACTATCAAGGTATCCTTCGCATAGATGATGTTCCAGATGATTTTCATTTAGGTAAAAATGCAACTCTACAAATACAACACCATAGGTCACAAGAGATAAAAATAGACAAACCAAAGATAAGAGAGTTTTTAGACATGATCGAATATCCTATAAACTTCTTTGACTTTGAAACTTTTCAAAATGCCATCCCAAGGTTTGACAACCAAAGACCTTATGCACAAATGCCTTTTCAGTATTCGTTACATATTTTACATGAAGATGGAACACTAGAGCATAAAGAGTTCTTAGGCGATGAAAATAGTGACCCAAGAAGACCTCTATCGGAGCAGATGTTAAAAGAGATCACACCAACTGGTTCAATTATAGCTTTTAATCAATCATTTGAGATAACACAGATTAAAAACTTGGCTTTAGTATGTTCAGATATTAGTGATAAACTTTTGGCTCTAAATGAGAGGTTTATAGACCTTGCACACCCATTCCAATATAAACACTACTATCATCCAAAATTCAACGGTAAATACTCTATAAAAGTTGTTTTACCTACCCTATTCCCAGATGATGATGAACTAGACTATAAAAAACTTGGAAGTATTCAAAATGGTGGTGATGCGATGGATACTTTTGCTAATCTATATTTGCTAAAAGATAAAAGTGAATTAGAAAAAATAAAGAAAGATTTACTTGCTTATTGTCGGCTTGATACTTTGGCTATGGTTCGGATTTGGGAAGAATTACATAATTTTATTGGAGAAATAAATGAGTAAAGAAATTAATATTTGGTGGGAAGGTCCTTTTTCACAAGAAGAAATAATTAATAGTAAGATAGATGCAAATAATTATGATAATACAGCTGATAAAGTTGGTTTATATCAAATATATGGAAGTCATCCACTTTATGGAAATAATGTTTTGCTATATATAGGACGAACAAAAAACAATAAAGGCTTTACAAGTAGATTAAACAATAGGTGGGAAATAATTCATGATAGTGATAATACTAATGTTAAAATATACTTAGGAACTATATTTACAGCTGCAGAAAATAATCTTTGTATTGAAGATGAATATGAGAGAATTGAATTTGCAGAAGTTTTACTAATTAATGCAATGAAACCTGCTTTTAATTCATCAAATATAAAAAGTGTAGGAAAAAAATATATAGACAGCGATTACATAGTAAATAACTTAAATAACTTTAAAAATATTTATCCACAATTAACAAGCGGTTATTATTGGAACGATTTTTTAAATATTCAAATTGTAGAACAGTTAGCAGAAAAATTATCAGTTACAATAGAAGATACTAACGATCTTTATGGGTTTAGTATTGAAGAAAATGATAATGTATTTTTTGGTATAGATTATAAGATTTGGAATGATGAAAATATACCATTAGTGATTGGAATATATAAAGAAGCTATTGCAGAATATAGCTTTAAAGATAGTTCATTATTTGAATATGTTAGTCAAGATGAACATTATTATTATTTGGCAATTACAAGTAATTTGAAAGATGAAAAAGTGATTGAAAAAATCCAAGAACAATTAAATAAAATTATAAATTTTTTAAAAACTATTTCAAAAAGATAAATATCATCAAAAAAAATTTAATATGTCATATACAATAGTTGTAAAACAAGGAAATCTACTTAATGAAGATGCAGACTTTATTGTCAATGCTTCAAATACTAGGCTAATACTTGGCTCTGGTGTTTCTATGGCTTTTAAAAGACAGTGTGGTATTGAACTACAAAATGAGATGAATAGTGTATTGAAGTCTATTGATGGTGGTTTGATACAGGGAGATGTTATTGCTACATCATCTGGTAGAGCTACTAATTTTAAATACTCATTGCATGTTGCCGTGATGAACTACAATCAAGGTGTTAAATATAACGAGAAAAATCCAACAATAAATATTATTGAAAAAGCTTTACAAAACATAGAGAATTATCTACTCTGGTATGCTAAAAACAAAACAAATACTATGAAACTTGTTTTACCACTAATGGGTTGTGGAACTGGTGGCTTAGATAAAGAAGTTGTAATAAACATCTACAAAACCTTTTTTAATCGAGATATTAATATAAATTGTGAAGTGCTAATTTACGGATATACAATTGAAGATTATAATCAAATTAACTTGCTTTTAAAAGATAAGCAGACATAATGATGTCAAATACAAATTATATAATATTAACTAGATAATTGAAGTATAAGGATTCACATATGAGTGTACTGAGCGGAGCTGAAAGGTATGGAGAAATAGTATATAATAATATACTATATGAATTAAGTAATACTCCACTTAACCAAGAAACTATTGACAAGTCTCTTGATGTTATAAAAAAATGTGCTTGTATATATTTTCCTACTAAAGTAAATAGTCTACATAATCTATTTCAGTATGCTGTGAAAGAAGGAAAACTATATATTACATCATTTGAATGTACTACATTAGCTAACTCTAATATAACACCGTGTAAGAATATGTTCTTTGAACTGTTTAATCAAAATCAAGATTATTTCCTTTCTTGGTTTACAGGGGAGTTAAAGTTGGTGGTAAATATGACAGCCTCTGGTGATAGTAGTTGGGTCTTTGATTATGATTTATTAGTTTTAAAAGTAAAGAATGGGCATATACTAGAAAATTACAATAAAAAAGAAGTTGTAAAAGGTTTGAAAAGATTAAAGAATTATATTGAAGAATAATTATTTAGTGATATAAAATAGAGATAATTTAAATAGTGATTTTGATGAATACAAATATGATAGTTATTAAGAGTTATATCTGTTGTTTGGATTACTAAAAAGTACATTAGGATAATAATATGGCATACAAACACGACTACGACAAAATCTTAACAAGACTCACTGTAATTCTTTCAAAACTTAACGACGGTGAGGCTCTCTCTGTTAAGGAGTTAGCTAAAGAGTTCAATACAAGTGATAGAACAATCCAAAGAGATTTTAATGAACGATTAGTATCTTTCCCAATCTATCAAGAGAATAAAAAATGGAAAATGCAAGATGGTTTTAGAGTTGAAAAAACTAAATCCCTTGAAGATGAAATAGTCCTTGATATTATAGAAAAAATTACCGAAAGTATAGGTGGTAAATTTTCTACAAAAGCTCACAAGCTGCTCTCTAAAATTAAAAATGAAGACTTTAATCCAATCTACACAAAACTCAATATTGAAGATATTAGTGATAGATTTGCAGATATACAAGTTCTTGAAACTGCGATAAAAGAAAAGAAAGAAGTTAAGTGTTCTTATGATGACGAAAGATACGATGTTTACACCACAACTATACAACCACTTAAGATAGTTAATTTTGAAGGCTTCTGGTATCTTCTTGCACTTAGAGACGATGTACTTAAAAAGTATTATCTTAAAAATATTTCAAATCCTCAGATAACATATGCTACATTTGAAACAGATAATGAATTAGATACTTTACTTGATGAGTCTATATCTGTTTGGTTTCAAAGAGATATAGAGCCGTTTGAAGTAAAAATATTTGCAGATAAATCAGCAGCTAAGTTTTTCAAACGCCGTCCTCTCCCAACTCAAAAGGTAGAATCAATAAACACTGATGGCACTATGGAATTTACGGTCAAAATAACTCACGAAATGGAGATATTACCAATAATTAAATACTGGATACCACATCTTTTTGTGATTGAACCTGAATGGGTACAAAAGATTGTTCAAGAAGATTTAGCAGTTTATTCTGAAAAAATGGGTCAAATAAGATAGTAGTATTGGTTGAATTTAGCACTCATAATCCATTTTCTCCAGTATTACATTGCCAGCACGTTTACGCTTCTTATACGGCTCGCCATCTGTAAGAAGTGAAATCATCTGAGAAAGAAGAACATCAAACTTCTTTGAGTCCTATCCAAGTAAGTCTATGGGTACATTTACACCAGAAACATAACCATGGTGATCTGCTCCCAAGATGTTTATTTACTGTTTCACACCAAATACATGCTAATAAACGAAGTATTTTAACACCCTACCCTATCAAATATATCAATAACTCTTTGTATAATTTTATAAATATAATACGAAGTACTTTAACACCCTATTATAATTTTATAAATATATTTAATTTAAACTATTAAGTGCCTAATACAGGTAATTAAATGATGTGACGAAGTACTTTAACACTGTAATATTAAAATATAATACGAAGTACTTTAACACTGCATAAAAGTCTTAAATCATAGAAAACGAAGTATTTTAATACCTGCATTGTTTATTTAATGTCAAATACTCTAAAAAACAATTAATATTCATATACGAAGTACTTTAACACCCTATATTTGAAATTGACAATTCTGCTTAATATCAAAAAACGAAGTACTTTAACACTGTTTTATAAATATATATCTGATTATTTGTATTAGATAGGAGCATAACGAAGTACTTTAACACTTTTTACGAAGTATTTTAATACTCTAACGAAGTATTTTAACACTATATGCGAAGTACTTTAACACCTAAAACGAAGTACTTTAACACTTTTGTGTAGATAGTATAGATATATTATATAGAAAATATATCTAATTAAATAGATGTATTTTTCTTATACATCTATTAATTAACTAAACTCTGGAAGAGCACCTGTTTTATTTTCTAAAGGTAAGTTGATATAAACTTCAGTAGTTCCTTTGTAATAAAAAATTTCTTTTTTAGAATCATAGACAATATCAAACTGCTTAAATACTTCTACATGTTCTCTAAGTGTTTTTTTAGCTGTTTGTAATGTTCTTACACTGGCAGGTAATGGAAAACCTACAGTTACTAATATATTCTCTAAAGATAGATTAATGGCTTTATGAGTAAAGAAAAATCTGATGATAGATTTAACTAAGGGTGATTCAACTGATATTAGTTCTGGGATTTTACTAGAATAATTTACACTTAAACCTTTTTCATAAAATTCAACATAATTAGAATCTAAAACAATGCCATATAAATTTTCCTTAGATGAAAACGCTTTTTTTAGTATTACTCGAAAATCGATTTCATTTCCCTTATTATCTCTATATTGAATTCTACAATCGGCAATTTCATCTAGTTTTTGTCTAAACCATTTTAAATTTTTACTTTTATTTGCTTGCTCGTCATCATCTGGGGAATTATATGCTTTAGAAATTTCAGATTGAGAAAAGTATAATGCTATAGTTCCATCTTCTAGTCTTTTAATCTTCTTATTGTAAGTGAATATTAAATCCATTATATCTTTATGTGTTTGAGTTAATAATCTATTTCGTATCTCTACTTGTCCCCATTTTGTTTCAATCTTTCTTACATTGTTATTTTTCTTAAAATCTTTAGCAGCTGCAGACTGTGGAGGTAATTGTTTGACTGGAGCATAGATAGGAACTCTTAGCTCTTCAACACTACTTGTTGAGTATTTAATTTTATCTTCAACACTTTCAAAAAGACTTTTTTGTACAGGTGTTTTTTTTAACATTTTATTTTTCACCAAGAAGTGATTCTATTTTATGTATATGAGCTAGTACTTCTTCTTTAATTTCTTTTGAAACACCTTTAGTATTAATCTTAATATGATGGTTTCCATGTATTACTCTTTTAACCGAAACCTTCTTAGTTATTAAAAATTCTTTTATTTTTAATAACGCTTCGTTTCTAGGAAGAATTTTGATTGTATTAAAAAGAGTTAACTGGTTACTTTTATCTATTTTATTAATAGCAGCCAGTACAGTTACATCTTTATAATTTGTTGTAGTAATCTCATGTAGAACATCATCAGATAATTTTAATATTGATAATAGTTTGGAAATTCGACCTTGAGATATCCCTAATGAATTAGACAAATTATTTTGAGTTTTAATTATCCCCATTTTTAGTACTCTATTAAGTGCCATAGCTGTTTCAATTGGTTCCATATCTTTTCTCTGTAGATTCTCAACAATAGGTGCTATAACAAGATCTTTATTATCTAAAGATGTTAGTATATTTGCTTCAATTTCATTTTTATCTAAATATTCATATGCTGCTACTCTTCTATGTCCAAAAACAATTGTATATGATTCATCATCATTTTCAAGTACTGTAATCGGTTGTAACAAACCATTTTCTGTAATTGAATTAGCCAGCTCAACTATAGCATCTTGTTTAATTTCAATTCTCGGTTGGTAGGGGTTTGTTTTTAGCTTACTAATTGATACAGCACTTTTAGTATTTGGTTTAGATGGGAATGTATCTGTTAAACTTGCATCTTTAAATATCTCACTTGCTAAACTGAAGTCTACTTTTCTTCTCTTTGCCATATTATTTTTTCCCTTTTAATTTTTTTGCATTTTTTTTGAAATTTAATGTCTTTGCAATTTCAGCGATAAATTTCTTCATCTCTTTGGAAGAGTCAGAGTTTTTATCAAATTCACACACGCTGAAGCCATGTGATAATGAAATAGAAAAATCAGATCTACGTCTTATTACACTATCCATAAGTGTAAATTGATTAGGAGATTGATTAATAAAATCTTTTATATCTCCAAAGTTTTGTTGAGCATGGTGTATTTTGTTAAGTATTACATGTGTTTGAATGTTTTTCCCAACTTTTTTCGAAACTTCTTTTATGATTTTTTTGTACTTTTCCAAACCTATAACTTCTAAAAATTCGGTGGATACAGGTGTGATAATCAAATCCGCTGCATACATTGCAACTCTATTTAAACCACTGTCAAAGCCACCAGTATCTACAATAGTAATATTTCTTTCATCGTCGTTGTTTAGAAAATCAATAAAGTCTTTTTTGTCTTCAAAATTTAAAACAGTTAATTTTTTCTGACCGAATTTTCCTCTAATTACATTACATGCTGTAATTGTTTGTTGCACATCTAAGTCAACTACATTAACATTGTATTTTTTACTTAGTTCTACTGATAAATTGTAAGCGAGAGTACTCTTACCTACTCCACCCTTTTGGTGAGAAATAGCTATAACCATTTAAAATCCTAAAATTAGCTTAATTATGTCCATGAACATATTTTGAGAAAGTATAATAGAAAAAGTGGAAAAATGCAAATTATTCCATGAACATAATCACAATATCAACTTGTATTATTTTTTAAATAAGATATAATGTGATAAATAAGTTTACATGGGATAATATGCAAGAACAAACATACGATACTAACATAGAAGCAACTGTTATTTCAAGCATAATTTTTAACCCTGCCCTACTTGAACGGTATGGTTCTAAGATAAATAAAAAAATATTCTTTCTCCCCTTTCACATCAATATAATAAAAATTGTTCTTGATCTTTTTCGAGAAGAAAAATTAATTGATGAAGAAATAATTCGAAATAAATTAGGTAGAGAAGTTGAAGATAATTTGCTCTACATTTTAACAAAAAATCCTATTAATCGAATTGATGATTATCTAGAGATATTACAAGACTATTCTATTAAAAGAGAGATGCAGTCTTTAGCATTTGATATTACTAAGTCTCTTCAAGAAAATACAACTGGTTTAGAACTTCAAGCAAAAGTAACTAACCTGACAGAGCAAATGACTGCTTCAAATCAGTTAGACATATTTGAAATAAATAATATTTTGAATATTGAAGAGAAAGAAGTTGAATTCATTTGTAAAGAGTGGCTTCCAATTCCAGTTAGAACAGTGTCACTAATAACTGCACCAGGTGGAACTGGTAAGTCATGGTTTGTACAACAATTAGCGATACGTGCAATTGAAGAGGGTAAAATAAAAAAAGCATTTCTTTGGTTAAGTGAAGATCCTAAAGAGATAAGTAAAAATAGATTTAACAAAGTTTTTAATGAGGTACTTAGACTAGAAGATGAATCAATTAAAACTAAAATAGATATTAGTGATTCTCCTACAATCCAATTTTTATATGATGATCAAAGAAGGGTAGAGGTCTCTCCTTTATTCTCTCATTTTAAAGTTAAGCTGCAAGAGTATGATTTAATTATATTAGATCCACTAATAGCATTTTATGGAACAGATGAAAATAACAACTCTAGTGCTAGAAGATTTATGCAACTTTTCACTGACTGGGCAAATAAAGAGAATAAGACAATTATCTTTATACATCATAGTACTAAGAACACAACTCAGAGTAGGGGGGCTAGTGCATTTGTTGATGCAGTAAGAACGGTGTATGAGTTAGATAAAATAAGAGACAAAGATGGTAAGGAAGAAGATACTAATAAACGTATAATTAAACTCACAAAAGACAATTATGGAATTAGTAATATTCTTAATAGCCATAATGTACAAAGAATACTATTTCCTCTACACATTAAATATGAACAAAATAACTTTAGTGAACCACCAATAAAGTTCGGAATGCCAACAGATTTCTAAAAAGGATATTCAATGCTAATTACTGATGTGATTAATTTTATTAAAAGTCTTTTTTTAAAAAGAAAATGGGGAGAGAATCCTAAGTTTTAAATATAATTGACTAGGGTGTTAAAATACTTCGTTTTATTTTAGAGTTAAAAACAAAGTATTTTAATAGTCATTAATTATGGAGGGTAGGGTGATACCTTTTTACATATTCTTTAATAATATCTCCATGATCAAATACAAGTTTTTTAAGTTCCAAATCTTCTAGTGATATTATCATAGCTTCTTTAGCATCGTCAGCACCAACTGGAGTTCCATAAGCCTTGCAAACATATACAACTGAAGCGGTGTGAAACCTTTCATCACGAATGGGGTCCGAATAGACTCCAAACAACTCTTTTATTTCAACTGTAAGAGAAATCTCTTCTTTCATCTCTCTTACAACTGCATCTTCAACACTCTCTCCAACATCAACAAATCCACCAGGAAGTGCCAAACCAAGAGGAGTATTCTTTCTTTGTATTAAAACAATGCCTAAGAGCTTCTCTGAGGCATTATATATCTCAACTATACCATCGGTTGTAAGATATGGTGTTTTTGGCTTCCAGCTCATTTATAGTTCCTTTAAAGGTATATTTGTATGAAGTGATAGTATTTATATACTGAGTTCTTGTTTACATGCTACACAATGTGTAGACTCAGGAAGTAGCATTAATCTTTCAAAGAGTATATTTTCTTCACACTCCATACAGATTCCATAGCCAACTTTATCTATATTTTGCGAAGCATAGTTTAGTTTATTAACTCTAATCTCTGCTTCATGCAGGGCATGCTCATAAACTTGCTGTTCTTGAATCATCTCTTGACGAGTTAATCTTCCTAGTGAGCAATCAGGGATTATAGGTTTAGTCTTTTCTATTAATTCTTCTATCTCGTGTTGCATGGCACTTAAGTCTTGATCTATTTTATTTTTAATCTGGTTGAGTTGATATGTGTTCATAGAGTTCAGCCTTTAAGTAAAAAATTGTAAGTATATTATAGCGATAAATTGATAAGTGACTTTAAGGAGTAGGGTAGTGTTAAAATACTTCGTATTTATTTTAAAATAACTCCTGGTTCCAAAAGTATATTTAAAATATGAGGGTTTAAAAATCTATTTTTGACTTTATTTACACTATATTATAAGTGAAGCTCGGTAACTAGGTCTAATTAGTATATGAGACTCCTTATTTATGTTATAGTGTAAATAAAGAAAATAATCTAACAGAATATATATTAAATTACAACTAAGTAGAAGTATGTGTTTTGATAATCTAGTAATAGTATTTCTTATGATAAATAACTATACAACTAAAGTTAAAAATTTTCTTTTTACTATTCTACACTATTTTTAGTAATCAAATTCTCAACGATTATAGGTAGTTTAGTTGATTTTAATTCCAATTCAACAGCTTTTCGGAGTTCGTCAATAGGTAAAACATCAAGAGTAATATTGAATTTAAAATCACCTTCTATATTTGTTGTTAAGTAAGATGGCAGTTTATGTTCATCTGCCCATTTATATATTTCAATAATTGTTTTTTTAGGAAGAGTAATTCTTTTTCTCGTAAGATGTTCTAGAACTCTATCTCTTAGTTCACTTAGTTTTCTTTGTTTAAAGGATTCACTAAACATATGCACATCAAGTAGTGATTTAGCATCTCGGTATTGCTCATTTTTGAGTAATAAAAGTAGCATGTTCTTTTTGTAATTAATGAAGTCTGTGTAAGTTGAGTCATCTACACAAAATTTTTGAAGGCTTCTTCTAGTACTTAGTATCATGCTGTATACCTCTAGCACTACCAGTTCATCATCTAAATTATCAATCCATCCATCATAAATATTTTCAAATCTTTCATTTTTATTTGCATAATCTACTAAGTTTTTGAAAGTCTCTCGTAAGTCATAACTTAATCCAGCTAAATATTTTGCTTTTTGAGGTTTTGTGAGTAGTCTTTTATATTCACGAAACATTATATAGATGTTTTTTGACAACATTCTTTCCTTTTTATTTAAATGAAATTATATCTTAGGTTTACTTATATACTATTTTACATAACCCCTATACCCTGCTATTGTGTTTTTAACTATTTATTGATTATATTGAGTCCGCGGTTGACACTTTTAACTGAAAAGTATATAGATAGTCGATATATGTCTATGAAGATATCTATAATTTTACAAAATAACAAAGGAAAAAAATGAGTACAGTCTATGTAACAGAAGCAACATATAAATCATTATCATTAGCAGATACATACAGAAAAATTCAGGGAATTTACCATAAAACAAAAGATTGTGCTTTACTATATCAAAATCTTGTAGAATTTGATAAAGCTAAATTAAATCTTTCAACAGAACAACGAATACTCTTTTATAGATTGATAAAAGAAATTAGAATAAAAACTACTAAAGAAGATATTGAAATGTTTAAAGGAATAGTATCAACTGTGTTTCCAGATATTAAAATTAAAGTCACCATAAATACAGGTGTAGTTCCTGCTGACTTAATATTAATAGAAAATGCAGGAGGAGTCCCATGTAAGGGATGCACCGATAATAGTGTGTTAATTTGAGATAAACTATAGTAAGCCCTTTTAAAGGGCTTACTATCTATAAGTTCCATCTGGAGCTAGTTGAGGAAATCCACCTGTATATGAGCCATCTGGAGCTAAATTGGGGTTTCCGCCTACGAAAGTTCCGTTTGGTGCAAGTTGTGGTTGTCCTGCTGTGTATGAGCCATCGGGAGCCATATGTATTGGACCTGCACCTACATAAGTTCCGTCTGGTGCAATTTGAGGTGTACCGTTTACATATGTTCCATCTGGAGTCATTTGTAAATCTGCATAAAGTGATGCAACAAGTGTTACTGTTAAGATTATTTTTTTCATAATGATTTTTCCTTTATATACACTGACTATTCGATGTATATATGAAAGTATATTCTCAATTATATCCATATATTGTCTATAAAATAATTTTATTTATTAAAACAAAATTACTAAAACTTAATTAACCTTGATCTCATTAACACGAATTATCACATCACATACTGAGAGACCATTTTTATAAGCTCGTTTGTTAATTAAGTCTAATTTTTAACACCTATAAGATTTTCAAGAACAATAAAAATCAGACAATATATGTCCACAAATATCAATAAACTTCTAAGAAATAAAGCTCAAGGAAAGTTGATGAACAGAGAAACTAAAAATACTATTTTAAATGATGATCAACAAGAGGTCTTTAATGCTATCACTGGGAGTATTGAAAATATTATCAAAACTAATATGGTTTGGGATAATATGCTTTCTCTTAGTGGTGCAGCAGGTACTGGTAAAACATTTTTAACGGCAGAGATTGTAAAATACTTTGTAGATAAAAAATATAGTGTTGCTGTAACTACTCCTACTCATAGAGCTTTAAAAATCATTAGAGATAGTTTAGGTGTCAATATCCCTATAAACTTTAGCACTGTACATTCATTTTTAAATATAAAACTGTTTACAGATTACTCAAAAGGTATCCAGAAGTTTATAGTTGATAAAAGCTCGACTAATACATCAAGAGTTGATTTACTGATAGTAGATGAGAGTTCTATGGTGAGCAAGGAGTTATACAATTACATTGTTGATGCAATAGAGGCAGGAAGAGCTAAGTCCGTACTATTTGTGGGAGATAAGTATCAACTTTTACCTATCGATGATAATGAGCAGATATTTGACAGGATAAATCACAACTATGAACTTACAAAGATTGTTCGTCAGGCTGAAGGTAGTTATATCATTAAGATAGCTACACAAGCAAGAGAGATTATTAAAAGTCAAAACTATATGCTAATCAAAGAGTTTTTCAATACTCACTTTGATTCTAATATAGAGTTTTTTCATGATAGTGAAAGTTTTTATAGTGATTTTTATAAAAATGAAAACTGGTCTAACGAAGATAAAGTAATAGCAAGTTTTAAAAACAGTGATGTTGATGCACATAATAGACATATACGAAAAGAGTATTGGAGAGGAAAAGGCTATGAAGGTGCTATAGAAACACTTATGGTAGGTGATTCTCTTGTTCTTCAAGACACATATACTAAAGATGATATGGTTGTATTTAACAATGGAGTAGAAATAACACTTTCCTATACTAAAAAAGAGTATATGGAAGCAATCGACATCTATTTTTGGGAATGTAAAGATATGAACGGTACTGCACTCAAGGTCGTAGATATTGATAGTCAACTTAGATTTAATAATGTGCTAAAAAAGATTGCTGAAAACGCAAAGAGAGAAAAGAACTACCACAAGCGTAAAGAGTTATGGAAACTCTTTTTTGATTTAAAAAACTTGTTTGCAAATGTGAAGTACAAATTTGCATCAACTATTCATAAACTCCAAGGAAGTACATTTGAAACAGTGTATATAGACCTCTTTAATCTCAACTCTTTAGAACGAACGAATAAGGATGACTTGTTTAGACTTATATATGTAGCTATAACACGAGCATCAATGGATATTAAAATATTAGTTCCGAGCTTAAATCTTCAAGGTGAAGTACAACAAATAAACTCTAGTGTAAGAAAACTTTTTGATACAAGATTATTACAAGATTTTAATTTTTAATCATACTTAGACAAAATATGTCCTAACTATAAGATATAATTTGAACATATAAAAAGAGGATCTATAAATGGCAACAAATCCACAAGCAAGAGTATTAGAACTTTTAAAAATGTTTAATGATGGAAAACAGGTTTGCATTAAGTACCTACAAACACTTACTATGTGGGAAGGTAAAAGTGAAAAAACAATAAGAAGAGATCTAGATGTGATAAAAGAATACTTTCCCGATAGTTATGAACTTGTGAGAGGTGGAGAGAATGGTAAAGGTTGCTATAAAGCTATAACCAAAGAAGTTTTTAACAACTTCATGGATAAAGACACCATAGCTTTAATGGTACAGACATTTAACATAGCTCAGCGAAACAACCTATTAGAGAGCCTTAATATAGATGATGCAGATAAAAGGATTATTGACTCTAAGATAAAAAAATCTAAAGAGTGCTATGAGTTTATTACTAAACCTTATGAGAGTAAAAAGAATGATGCTGTACTACTTAAAGAGCTTGAGAGAGCTATAGATTGGAAAAGGTATACTACTGTTGAATATAAAGTAGGGAATGAGATACAAATTCATGAGGTAAAACCATACAAGATAGTTTTTATGAATGAGAACTTTTACCTTGCTTGTGAACATACAAATGAAGAGTATCTCTTTAGTATATTTAGACTCTCTCAAGTAGAAGGTGTAAAGCTTTCTTCTAAAACATTTCATATCAACTATGATATAGCAGATTTTATAAAACAGATGCAAACACCATGGTCTAAATATACACCAAATTTTAGAACTCACCTTATAGATGTAGTAGTAGAAGTTGATGAAACTAAAGCTAGGTTTTTTAAAGCTAAAAAGCATCTACCATCACAAGAAGAGGGTAAAATACTAGGTACTGGTAATTTACTTTTGTCTTTCAAAGTTTCTCAGGAACTAGAAGTGGAAGATCTTGTTAAAAAATGGATACCATATATGAAAGTTGTCTCACCTCTGTCTTTAAAAGAAAAGATTGAGGATGATTTAAAGCAGTATCTAAATATAAAAGAAGATAAAAATGATGACAAAAGAAGTTGCTAACTGGATAATACATTTTTGGAATTGGGCTGATCAAAATAATTTATGTGATTTAACATGGATAGAAAAAAATGGTGACTATTTTATAGGACTTCCAAGAACAGAAAAAACTCTTATAGAGTTACAGTCTTTAAACCTTATGAATAATAAGTTAATAAAAATAACTGATGATATTAGTAACCTTATTCATTTAACAGAACTAATTCTTTTCAATAATGCTCTGAGCTTTTTACCTAAAGAGATAGGAAATCTTTCAAAATTAACGAAACTTTACCTTAACCAGAATCAGTTAGAAAAGTTACCTGAAGAGATTTGCAATCTGACTAATTTAACCAATCTATCTCTTCTTGAAAATGAGAATTTGATATTAACTTTAGAGCAAAAAAAATGGATTTTAAAACTTATTGAAAATGGGTGTGAAGTTCAAATAGACAAAGACTGTTTAAATGTTGATGTTATTAGAATTACGAATGGGATAGAAGAAAAAATTATTAAATTAGCAGAGCTGTTTTCTGATTATAGAATTGAAGAAAGTTTAAATCCCACCCCAGATATAATAAGAAGATGGATAGTCCAATTTTCTGAAGTGAATAGAGAAACTATTCTCTCTGAGATGCTATATGTTTTTAAAATAACATATGTAACTAAAATTCAAATTGATAGTTTCTTAGATAATTTAGTGACGAACAGTCAATTAACTGGTAATAATTTTGAAGATTTTTGGGAAAATATATCTTTGTTGAATATACAAAAAGATGGTAATAGTCAAAATGTGATGGTTCAAAAACTAAGTGAAATTATAAAGAAACAGTTGGGTATTGATATCGCAATAAATGATTATTCTAAAAAACACTATATCTATGTAGATGATTTTATTTTTAGTGGTAAAAAACTACAGACTGATTTAACAACATTTATGAATAGAAGCCCATCTAATATAAAATTGGACGCTATATATATTGGAGCTTTTACCTCTGGTGAGTATTGGGTAACAAAAAAATGGTTACAAGATAATAATAGTAAAAATATTCAATTTAAGATATGGAAATTGTTAGAATTAGAAAATATGAATAATTGTCAAAATAGTTCAGATGTTTTATTCCCAACACGTGAAATTAGTATCTTTGACAATGTCAGTAAGTATCTTATTGAACAGGGTCGATATAGTTTACGAGATGTTAATCAGAAGTCGAGTTTTCATTGTAAAGGTAATAATATATTTTCAAGTGAAAAGAATAGAAAGATATTAGAGGAAGAATTTACATTAGCAGGGTTAAAAATTAATGCTTCAATAAATGATACTAAAAAAAGATTATTTTGGCGACCTCTAGGATTGACCTCTTTTCAAGGTTTGGGTTTTGGAGCGATGACAACTACATACCGAAATTGCCCAAATAACACTCCTCTTGCTTTATGGTGGGGTGATTGGGATAGAAATAATATTTGGACTCCACTATTTATTAGAAAAACATATGAAAGGAATAGACATAATGTCGAATTTTAGAAGTTACTACATAGATGAATGTGCTTCATTTAGAAAAACAAATGAAAAATTTGGAGGCTTGTCGAATATGGCAGGTGGCTATCCAATTATTGTGAATAATATTTATATTAGAACATCTGAAGCATTATATCAAGCTTTACGATACCCTGACTATCCAGAGATTCAACAAGAAATAATAGAACAGAAAAGTCCAATGACTGCAAAAATGGTTTCTAAAAAATATCGTAATGAAAAAACAAGGGCTGATTGGGATATTAAACGAATTGCAATTATGAGATGGTGTCTCAAAGTAAAATTAATTCAAAATTTTGATTTATTTTCTAATCTATTATTGGAAACAGGAGATATGCCAATTGTTGAAGAGTCAAGAAAAGATCAATTTTGGGGTGCATTAGTTAAAGATGAAGAGGTACTAGAAGGAACAAATGCACTAGGAAGGTTACTAATGGAATTGAGAGAAAACTGTGTTTCAAATTCATTCAAAAGTGTTCCTCCTTTAAATTTGCAAAATTTTAAATTATATGGAAAGGATATTATTGATGTAGTTAATATAGAAGATAAGGAAGCCTACAAAGAAAAAGAGGCTGGATCCCTTTTTTAAAATTTCTCCCAAGGAAGTTGAATATAATAATTTAGATATTGTTTTATATCATTTGTTATTTTTTTATCTAAACTCAAGGGTTCAAGTACCTTAATATATGGAATCCATTTTTTAATTAATTCTTCTAATTCGAGTTCTTGTGTAACTCTAAAACTAACAATGATATTACCATTTTCTTTTCTTTCTATTATTTTCTGACTTTTTAAATGTTTTTTTATTTCAAAAAATGAAGCTTTGGATTTATCTATTTCTACTTTAACTTTAACCATAGTTTCTTTAAAGTTCTCAGAATACCTAGAAAATGGTGTCTGAATTTCTTCTAAAAAATCCAACATATTTTGATTATATTTGAAAGTATTCGTACTTTTAACGATGGATCTTATTTTTGATACTCTAAATAAGGTGAATTGATAGGGTGTATCTACTTTACATGCTAAATAGTAATTATCGCTTAAATATATAAGTTCATAGGGGATAACATTTTCAAAAATAACTTGTTCTCCATTGACAAAATAATTGATACGAATCATTTTTTTACTATCTATTGATGATTGAATCTTTTCGATAATTTCAGTTTCATCTTCAAGAGGGTAGTATTCAGAAATCTCTATGTAATATTTATTTTCAGTTTTAATTGCAGATAGTGAAACTTGCATCAGTGTACCTTTATAGATACATTCTTGAGCCTTAGTTAAGCCACTATAACGAATAGAATATGTTTGATCATCCAAAATATATTCATAATTATTTTTGTTTAAGTAGATGTCCTTATCTGCAATCCAAAAATCAATACTATAGTTCGGAATATCACTTATAGGACAATAGCCTGCCAATTGCCAAGAGTCTTGAGGCCATTCTATTTTACCTTCAAATAAATTTTGAGGATTTCCTTTTTTAATAGTAATATTTAAGAGATCTAATATATCAAGCATAGGTCTATTATTAGTAGAAATCTTTTTTATATAAAAAAGGTTAACATCTTCTGAATGAGGTAAAACACTGTCTTTTCTCTTTTGATATTTGATTAGTAAATTATCATAAACATTGATGTCAATATCATTAAGCATATTAGAATTATCTAAAGATAGTAATCGTAATTTATTACCTTTTTTCGTTATTGCTTCAATACAAATATTATTGGATGATATTTTCGCCTTAGAAATCACTAAAATTTCGGCTTCATTATATTGAGTGTTTGATTTTAACTGATTCAGTATTTCCAAGTTTTCAACCCTTGCATTTTTTATAACATTATATTAGTTGATTATATCTCTTATAGTGTTAATAGCCAATTATACCTATCTAAAGTATGAAAACTTAATCTGAATTTAGTTAAAATAATAACTATGTTTAAAATATTCTTTCTCATTAATTTCACTGTTCTTAATATCTTAGGTTCAGACAACTATCCATCTCTACAATGGGTTAAAAGTTTTGAGTATAACTTATCATGTGTGCAAGTGTATAAAACAGCTCAACGACAATTTGATAGTTTAGATTTAAAAAATATTGAATCAGTTATGCTAGAACATAAAGAAGGTGAAAAATTACCTCTTGCAATTGTTACGGATATAGATGAGACTATTTTATTAAATTATAAATTTGAAGAAGAAATAATTAAAGGGAAAGTTCCCTTTTCAAATCCACTTTTTAAAAAATATGTTAATTTAGGACAACAAATACCGATAAAAGCTGCTATAAAGTATTTTCAGTATTTGTCTTCAAAAGGTATTAAAATTATATATATTTCTAATAGAACTGCTAGTATGGAAAATGCAACATATGAGTATTTAAAGAAATATGGTTACCCAATTGATAGTAAAGATGATTTACTGCTAAAGGGCGAGAAAGAAGAATGGAGCAGGGACAAGTCTAGTAGAAGATCTTATATCTCTAAAAAGTACACTGTGATACAAATATTTGGAGATAATTTAAAAGATTTTACTCAAACAGAAAATGAAATTATAAAACATAAAAATAGATTTGGAATATCATGGTTTTTACTGCCTAATCCAATATATGGAAGTTGGTTGAAAACTAATTAATAGACAGTATATGACTATCTTTATAGATATGATTTTACTAAATAAACGGAGAAACAATGACATTACACTTTAGATCACTTACAAATAGATACCTTTTTATAGGTTTTATTGTTTTTTTGGTTGGAATACTAACTGCAATAAATAATTTTTACTTTTATGACCATGTAGAGCGAACGACATATAGAAATGCTAGTCAACTGCAGAGTATATTAAAAGATGAGATTTCATTTTGTCGCGAGAAAAAAAATAAAATAAGTAGAGCCAGATATAAAAACAATATGAAAAAAATTGTGAAAAACTTTTCAAAAAAAGCTTATTATAATGATAAAATAATTTTAAATCATGAGTCTGGAGAGTTACTTTTTATAAAAGCTAAAAATAAATGGGATAAAGTTGTTGCTTCTCATATTTATATAACTATTCCAAAACTAAAAAGTGATAATGAATTAGATTATTATGTACATGCAGACTTTGATTATTATTTATATTTAATTTCCATTGTTAGAAGTATGACATTTTCAATTTTTGACAAAGGTCCAAAAGTTTTTAATGATAATAATATAACAATTGAAGATGAAAAATTATATATAAAACTTCAAGAGAAAAACAAAACATATACTGATAAAATTGCTAATCTTAATAATTCTTACAAAGACACCAATGTTACTATATCTATTTTAAACGAATATAGTAAAAAGAAAAAACAACTTTCAAAGTATAGACTTTCACATGAAGAATTTAAAAAGTTTAAAAAATTGCAAAAAGAAATATCTGACAGTCAATTTTCAAGTTATGACATTTACATAGCATGGTTAAGAAGTAGACCAGCAATTGGTTTTACATTTTTTACGATTATTTTGATTTGGCTATTTAGACGCAGAGAATTAGAAATAGCAAAAACAGAAAAAGAATTAGAAAAAGAAAAGAAAAATAGAGAAATACTAGAGACAACATTTGGAATAAGCGAACAAGATGATGAGATCAAACTATATGAAGCAATCATAAATAATGATATGGATAAATTAAGAGCAATAAAATCTATTAGCCCAACTATGAATATATTGAAATTTAATGCAATCGTAGATCATACAGAGGAAGAAAAATTAAAATTATTGGAAATACTTATAGATAAAAAGATAGATTTAAGTTTTAGAGATGATGAAGGAATGACAGCCTTAATGTATTATGCTTTAGGAAATAAAGATAATCACAAAGATTCTAAAATCATCGAAACATTAATTAAAAATGGACTAGATATTAATGCTCAAAATAATTCCGGTATGACAGCACTAATGTTGTGTGCTGTAAAAAATAGACCTGCATCTGTTCAAATATTAATTGATAATGGAGCAGATAAAAATACTAAGCAAGACCTAACAGCTAAAGAGTTGGCTGCTACAAAAGAAATTAGAGATATACTCAATGCTGCTGAAAACCACAATCCACAACAGTTAGTAAAATTACTTTCTAATTTCACACATGCACCAATGAAATTTACCACACATACATGGGACTTTGGAAAATTAAGTAATGTTTTTGGTACTTTTGATGAAGCAATGGATGCAGTCAAAGAAGAATTTAAATCTATAGAACCTGAACTAAAAGATTTATCACAAAGTCTACATGAGAAGATTAAAACTTTTCTTTTTAATGATGATAGTGAATTAGACTATAGTTGGTGCAGTAAAGCAAACATTAATATTGGCTGGTCAAACATTCAAGGAAAAAATGGAGAAACTTTACAGGAATATTGTGACAATGGAAATAATGCTTTTGACTTTAAACTTGAAACATCATTAATTGTAAATAATAATGAGGTAAGTACCTTTGGGGATGTTATTAATTTGTTTAAACAGGAAATAGAATTAAGAACAGATTTTAAAAATTTAGAACCAATATTTACTACCCAAAAGAAAAAACTAGGAAGATTATTTAAAGTTGATTTATCAGATGCAAAGTTAAATAGACAGTTTTATAGCGATACACAAAAATTATCTTATGCCATTGAAAAAATATTTTCTGAAATTAAAAAACGCAAAGATCATCCGCTTATAGAAGTTAAAAGTAGAGATTTAGATGACAAATCAATTGAAATCACAATCACTCAAGTTGATTCAAAAGTTAGTGAAAGTTCACAAGAACTGCTTAAAGAAATTGAGGATGGTGATTTTGCTGATATGAGAGAATTATTATTGAATTTATGTGATTGGAGTATTGAAGCTACATGTGAGGATGGTGATTTTAGAGTAAATTATTTGCATAGTAACAATGTAAAAGATATAAAGCCTTTATCTAAAACTGTTTTAGGTTTTACACATATTTTAAGGTTTTATAGATAATGAAAAAAATATTACTTATAGAAGATAGATTTATTAGACAACAATTTTTTATAAACGAAACTCACATTGATTTAGAGAGCTATAGTGACATATTGGATAACTGTATTAAAAATGATTATGATGAACTAGAGTTACAGTTATCAACAAATAATTTTAACTTCAGTGAATATGATTATATAATTGCGCATAAATCAGCATTTAGTAGTAATAATACTGAAATATTAGAAAAACTAAGAAACTATTGCAAGGTTCATGGAAAATCTTTAATACTATTTTCTGGTGGTATTGCTACGAATTATTATGATACATCAGAATTTGAGTTATTAGAGATTAACTCAAAAACATTTTATAGTAAAAATTTAGAACTATTTTTAGAAGCTACAAAAAGCAATAATGAAAATATACTTATGCTTTGTTATGGTAAGGAGTGGAAAAAAAATATACTATCAAATGTTATAGAAAAAATCAACATATTTATTGGGTCTAATCAAGATGAGGACATCGACTATGCAGAGTTTATTACTGCTGTTGACATGGAACAACTTATTAAGATGAAGTCTTCAATTTATTCATTGCAGGAAGAAGATGGTTGGGTCTTTCTAGAAGAAATAATTAAATTTAGAGATAGTTTATATAATTATATTAATGAGATTGGTTGTCAATATAGTGGGATTCCTATTGAAAATACAACTTCAATATTAGTACATAATGATAATATTTTTAGTTTAAAATATTTTAAAAATCGTATAAAATTTTCTCCTAGTAAAAGTGATATAGATAAATATATATCTACAGATTTACTACCTGAGATAAAGAAGAGAGAGTTCGATATTATTTATATCAAAGATAACCTTTCATCGAATTATTTAGAACTGTATGGAATTCGTTTAGCATACCACATTAGGCTAAGTGTAGAGTTAGGGGATAAGAGATTTATCCCTATTGTTATAATAAGTGATTTTAAGAGAGATACACTAATTCGATATGATTCAATGTCAAATATACTATTAACTCAAAATATATTTTTAGTTCAAAACAATCAAACAGATATAGAGAGTATAAAAAAATTAGATTTTTTTAATTTAACACCGGATGATTATCACAACAACTTTCTTACAAAAGTAGTTGTCGAACAACCCAAAGACTACTTAACTCATCATGATATTGCTAATGAATGGAGTATCCATACATGGGCAGAATTTTTAAAAATAAAAGACAGTCAAGCTATTGATAAAAATAGAGAAAAAATATCGTCAATGTTATATTTTAAATATTTGCTTGCTAAGTATCCAGTTCACGATGTGTCTAATATATCTTTTGCTCCCAAAAGACCTCAATCTACAGGTAACATCTTATATATTGATGATCAATGGGCAGAGGGGTGGAGTGAAATATTTGAAAAATATTATTCAAAAACACCTAATATAAGTTTTAATACTTTTAACTATGAATATAAAGATATGAATAAGTTTAACTTTTTAAATGAACTAACGGAGCAAATAAAATCAAGTATGCCAGACATGATTTTATTAGATTTACGATTGACAAAAAAAGATCATGAAGAAACTGATCTAGAGCAGTTAACCGGTATAAAAATTTTAAATATCATTAAAGAAATTAATAAGGGCATTCAAGTTGTAATGTTCACTGCTACAACACAAAGTAGAATTTTAGAGAACTTGTATGATAAAGGTATATTGGGTTATATACAAAAAGAACACCCTGCTAAAACTCAACTAAATATGAAAGATACATTTCTAAAATTAAAATTTTTAACTGATAGTGCTTTTGAAAAATCATATCTCAAAGAGATTTGGAATGTGAATAAGCAAATAAAAGCTAAGTTACTTAAAGATCCGTTTAGCCAATATATCTCTGATATAGAGAGCTATAAAGATAACTTAGCAAAATTAATAAAAGAATCTGAATATATCTTTGATATTTTAAATTCAGAAAAAGAAAATAAATTCAATTATGCACTTGTTTCACTTGCAACATGCTTAGATGCTTTACAAAGTATATTTATAGATGAATATTATAGTAATGGAACAAAAGAATACTATTACCTTGGTAGTCTGATTACAGACCAAGGAATAAATTCTTTACCTAAACAAATAACATATATTATTGAAAAATCAGGAAACAAAATAGATGATTCAGAGTTAAAAAAATTAAATAAATCTCGAAATTATTATATACATTCAAATCCTGCTTATATACCTGTAAATTCAGAAGATATAAACAAATGGTTCCTATTACTCAATGATGTAATATCTAAAATTGAAAGATAAAAAACCAACATTGAAAAAATAAGTCTAACCTTCTCCATATTATTCCTAAATTAAAATTTAGGAATAATACGAAAAAGCCATAATCAAAACAGTATAAATCAAATAAAAATTATACGTGTATTTAATTTGCATGCCTCTCACCCCTCTGTAATGTACTGACAACCATATAGAATTTTAATAAGACAACATATGTCCAATTAACATAATACTATTCTAGACATACAGGAGTATGTAATGGAATTAATAATAATTGGATTAGTAACCGCAGCAAATTTTTTAATACTCAAAATCAAAGCAGAAAAAAACAGGTGGGCTGATCTTGTTTTTGATGTATTTGTTCTTTGTATATTGTCATTTTTATTCTCAGGAACACTAGGTGGTTTAACCATAGAAATGGTTAGCAGTTTTACGGTAAGTGTGTATCTATACTTCTACCCTCCCAACCTCAAAAAAATATTTCATTATAAATAGTATTGGACACTATATGTCTACATTTGTCAATATAATTATGCTAACTAAATACAAGGATACGATATGAAAGTTTCAGTACATGCAGGTAAAAGGTTTTTAGAAAGAGTTATGAATAGGTCAACATATACATGTTTAGATGTTGATTTTGCCATTAGGTATCTTGAAAGAGCACTCTCTAGTGTTGTACCAAATAGTTCTAGTAAGCATTTTGTACTTCCAGACTTTCAAGAGTACAAAGCTATATATCGTCAGAACACCATAGTAACTATCATACCAAAAGGAAGATCACATGTATAAAGAGATGAAACAAACTTTCCAATCAGAATTAGAACAGTATGCAAAAGCCAATATCATTAAAAAGCTTGAGAAGCAGGACTTGGATTATAGACTTCTGGAGATGGAAGAATTTGAGAGTTTAGTATTGGATGAAATAGAGATACTAAAGACAGATAGTAAAAAAGTGGGTGCTGGAATAGGCATAGGAATACTTATAAGTTTAGTAACTGGTATATAAGGAGAAAATGATGATACATACTGCAGAAAATATTTACAAGCGTGGAAAAAAGAGTTTGGAGTCTCTCTTAAGAGAAAAAGCATACACTAATGTTAAAGAGCATTTAAAAACTCAAGGCATAGACATTAACGATGTGAGTGATGAAGATATAGAGACTCTTGTTGCTGCTAAAGCTGATGACATGATGAGTGGGATAAAGGGCATAGGTGTTGGTGCAGCATTTGCATTTGCTATCTCTGCTTTTACAGGGATATAAGATGTTTAGAGCATTGAAATATCTCTTCTTAGCAAATACTTATAAGAGGGCGAAGAGTAGTGTTATAACTTTGTTCTTATCATTTATGGGTCTAATCCTAACTGTTTGGATTGTAAGTGATCTATTGAGTGTGAGTAGTGGTCTCGCTGTTTATCTATTACTACTTGCCAAATGGATAATGATATTTTCGCTCATTACTCTAATGGGCTACAGTATATTAAAAATCATCAATGTAGCTTCATCACCGTTTATTGCTGAAGAAGAGCATACAGTAGCTAAGGATGCTGATAAGAAGAAGTATATTTTAAATAAAGATGTACTTAAAAGTAAGAGTGACCTTATTGTAGAAAAATATATGAAGGATGTGAAATGAGTAATTTAATTGTAATAACAAAAAAAAGTGATTGTGATGTGCTACTTAATAATACAGAGAATGTGTTTAAAGACTTAGGGAACTGTTTTGAGACTGCATTTGATGAGAAAAAAACTAAGCTGAATGTTGTTGGTAGTATTTTTGGCTTGTTAGGTTCTCTTACGAAATTCACTTTTAATGTAACAGGCTGTGCTATTAAAAATGCACCTAGAGCTATTGTTGCAGTTGCAGCTGCTAAAAGAGAAGTCGTAGGAATTATAGAAGAAGAGTATATGGATTATAAAAAACAACAAAAAGAAGATGAGTTAAATGAGAAGATAAAACAACTTACTCAAAAAAGAATCTCTTTATGAGCGCACGAATATCGCTACTCTGTATACTTGTTTTAGTGGGCTGAAAGTATTGGACAATCACTTTACTATACATATATGACAGATAAGGCACTATCTATCGCTCTTATAGTTAAGATAGAAAAAGATGAAAGATATCTAAAGAGAGTTAAGGTTTTAATAGACAAGTATGATATAAAATTGTTTGTTTTTGATAAGTAGTAGTTAATTTAAAAAGGAAGAGAAATGTTTAATAAAATAATATTAGTAGGAAATCTAACAAGAGATGTAGAAGTTCACTATACACAGGGAGGTATGGCAATTGCAAAGACAGCTATTGCAACAAGTAGAAAGTTTAAATCAAATAGTGGTGAACAAAAAGAGGAAGTCTGCTTTGTGGGTATAACCTTTTTTGCAAGAAGTGCAGAAGTAGCAAATCAATACCTCCATAAGGGAAGTAAGATACTTATTGAAGGGAGATTAACATTTGATCAGTGGACAGACCAAAATGGACAGAAGCGATCAAAGCATGGTGTAACAGTAGAAACAATGCAGATGCTAGGGGGAAAAGAGAGCTCACCACAGACTCAAAATGTCCAAGAACAGAAAAGTACTGAACAAGCACCTACTTATACACCACAAAGTAATCAAACATATGGGACATCTCAAAACATTAGACAAGCATCACAAATGCCTAAACCTGAAGAAATCCCTTCTATAGATATTGATGAAGATGATATACCATTTTAAGAGGGTGAATTAATATAAGGGAGTAACAGATGGCAGTAGAAATTATTTATGAAGATTACATAGATATTTTAATTAGATGGGCCGATAAATATGATGTAGTAGACTTTCCTAGAGATAGAGAAAGTTTAACATCTATTAAAGAGCTTACTATATCTAATCTTGACCTCTATAGTATCCCTGTAGAGATATTTTATCTTAAACAGCTTGAAGAGTTAAGATTTTTTCACACTACAATGGCTTCTATTCCTAAAGAGTTAAAGTTATTGGTAAATTTAAAAAGACTTGGTATTTACTATCATGATCTCATTTTAGAGTTACCAAGTGAGATAGGAGAACTTACAAGTTTGGAAGAGTTAGTCATATATGATTGCTCTTTAAAAAAACTTCCTAAAGAGATAGGCAGTTTAGATAAATTACAAAAATTTGAATTGACGAGAGAGTATTCAATAGAGTCTTTGCCTCCAGAGTTTGGAAACCTAAAAGGACTTAAGGAACTTATTATTACCAATACAAAGATAGAAGTATTTCCCCAAGAGTTTGAACATCTAGAAAAACTTACGTCTGTAAGAATAGAAAGAAATCAGATAAAAGAGTTCCCATCATTTTTACTCAAAAATAAGAACCTAGAAGAGTTGACTCTTAGTGAAGATAAAATCACAAATATTCCTAATAGTATAGCAAAGCTCAAAGTATTAAAAAAACTATTTTTATCTTGTTCTTTAGATTTTTTACCAAATGAGATATGCTACCTGCCAAGTTTAAGAATATTATATGCATGGAATTATAACTCTACTCTGAAGCAACTTCCAAAAGATTTTGTAAAAATTGCTTGTCGAGGTATATTAACAATAAATGGAAAAGAAGTATCTTATGATGAAAACTCAATTAAGCAGCAAAAGCAATTATTAAAAAAGATTTGGCTTCATATATTTGAAAGTGACGGCTGCCTAATAGATGAGAATAAAGAGGAAATAATAGAAAAAAATCAATTAGACAGTATGGAAGTGCCAGAAATTGAGCGAAGTGAAGAGTGTGAACTATTTTTAGAATATAAGAAAGAAAAATATAATAAACGATACAAACAACAAATTTCAGAGGATGAAAGTGAATACTCAAAAATTTGGATTGAGTGGGCACATGACAATTAAGGAGCGGGCATTTAAATATATTATTAATTATTTTGCAATGGCAGATGATATTGTAAAAACTCAAAGTTGTTTTCAATATAAGCTCTGGAGTGAAAAACATTACACTTATCTTAAATCAAGTGATTTATATAGGATAACAAAATTAGATTTGAGTTACACAGATATCAAAATATTACCTTCTGAATTTGGTTACTTGAGTACATTAGAATATTTAGATATATCAGGGAATAATATTTCATATTTAGATGAGTGTATTTGGAATTTAACTAATCTTAAAGAACTCAGAATTGGTTCACTTATTTTTGGTGGAAATAATATAGCAGTAATTTCTAAGAGTATTAAAAATTTAAAAAAATTAGAAGTTTTAATCATATCACTTAATGATAAGATTATAGAACTACCAAAAGAGATACTTGAACTAAAAAATTTAAGTTTGTTAATCGTAACACAAGAACATATTTATCACTCTGATGTAGTAAAAAAGCTTATGAATGAGAAAAATTGTACTGTTATGTTTGAATAAACAATACAATATTCGTAATTAAACAAAGGAATAGAAATGAAAAAAGTCATTTTAGTGACATTATTTTAGAACACTCCCCAATAGCATGGTGGACAGGCTCTTTTGGAGATCATGTTGCTCTTATCATTTTTCAAATATTGGATGCATATGATAAACAAGAGGGACAAAAATTCCAAGATATAGCACTACAATATTGTAATAATCGTTCTTGGGGAAATCAATTATATATGAAAAATCATATTTGTGACTTGTCGTATAAAGTGTTTTTAGAATTACAAACAGTAACTTCTGATAAGGAATCATAATGTTGATAATTACAAATAAAAATTTGTTAGAAAAATATACAAAGTTATCAGATACAGATGACAATGTCAAAAACTTTAGACTTTATTATAAAGAAAAAGAAACAAATTTGATTTGGTATGATGGAAGGATTATATATCTCCCTAAAGAGTATTTTGAATTAAAGAATCTTGTGAATGTTGATATTAGAAAGAAAATAAAGTGTTCTATCTTTTTATTTGAAATAAACTTAATCAACGAACTTAAGAAATTACATATAAATTTTTTACTTGAAGACAATTTAGCAGAGTTAGTCAAACGTTTAGATATGAGTGGTGGCCTTGGTTTGAATGATGATGTAGCTATTGAGCTAATTGATGATACTGACTATTCAAATATTAATGAACCAATTTATCTTGGTAATGGTGTTTGGATTAATATAGAGGATCATTAGTCCATAAATCTTATCCACATAGAAAAAATAGTAAAATAAAAAGAAGTTCTCATTAACTTTAAAGAGGTGTTTATGAAAAACATAAAATTAATTATATGTTGCATGAGTAAAGAGTCATTTGATGAAGCAACAAATATGTTTTCTGAAGTAGAAAATGTAGAAGTTATTCAAGGCTCATTATTAGCTCAGCATGCCGATGCAATAGTGTCGCCTGCTAATAGCTTTGGAATTATGGATGGTGGTATTGATAAAGAGATTATAGAGCAGTTAGGTATGTCTTTAGAAATAAAACTGAAAAAAATAATAGCTGATGATTATTTTGGAGAGTTATGTATAGGTAATGCAGTAGTAGTTCCAATAGATAAACCAAATTTTAAATATATGATAGCTGCACCAACTATGAGAGTTCCTATGAATGTTAGTCAAACAACAAATGCTTATATTGCATTTAGAGCTATGCTTATTGAAGCTTTGAATCATAATTCAATAGAGAGTATAGCAACTCCTATGTTCTGTACAGGTATTGGAAAAATGAACTATAAGGTTGCAGCTACTCAAATGAAAATTGCCTATAGAAATGTTATTCAAGGTATGAGACTTACCGATTTTGATTTGATATATAACTCACAAATTAAATTACTAAACCCAGACTATATAGGAAAATAGATGAAATATAAAACACCAGAAGAAGCTCTATCTGCTTGGGATATTGAACACGATACAAATAAATTTGAAAAAGCTAAAAATAAGTTTCTAAATGAAAGACTTGAAGCATACATATTAAAAGAAGGGGGATCAGCTAAGATTGACTGTTAAATTACCATCTAAGAAAAAAATGTCATATACTTTTCTATCTGCCATTGTAAGAACTATGGCAATAACAGAGAATACTTCGGTTGAAAGTGTTTTAGATGAATTGAATGCAGTACTTGCTTCTGATATATTGGATCCACATACATTATAACATCACTACTTAAGGAATTAGATTGGCTGATATAACAACTATACGAAAATATAATATCATACTTGAAGAGTTTAACCTATCTCAAGAAAAAACCTTAACGGCCTATGATACAGCATTAATAAGTAGACTTGCACAAGGTACTAAACAGCTTGGAAGACTCTTAGCAGACTAAGAGTCAGAGTTTGATGCCATTATAAAGCTTGAAGGTAAGAAAAGAGTTACATACAAGCTTATTAAGCCAATTGACTTGTTTGTAGAAACTTTTGAGCATACCGATAACATAGACTGGTTTTTTCATATGGCACACGATGCTGATCCAGAAATATTTAAAGCATTAGAGGGTTATACAAATAGGAACAAGCACGTATATAAATTTCTTAATCAACCTTTTGAGGACATAGAAGAGTTAAAGTCTAATGGTATTTTAAAAAAGCTAGAAGTAGCTGTTAAACTCAATGAGTATAGAAAGATTAAATTTTCTGGTCTTAATGCAATAGATAATTTAAAATGTTTAAAGCTACTTTTCATTGATAATAACTGGTACATTGCAACATCGGGAGACGATGAAAAAGTTTATTAAGTAGAGTTTCTTTCATTGAAAATGTTTTCTATGCTACCAACATTAGTAAGTTCCAAAAATCAACAGTTAAAAAACAGATGCAGTTTGTAGATAAGCATATTCAAAATTCTCTCACTCGATATGATGTACCAGTAAAAACGGCAACAATTAAAGTTGCACCCGATAAGGCAAGGTATTTTGAAAAAGGGATGAAGAAATTTCTTTCATCTCAAAAATTTAAAGAAAAACTTGATGATGGAAGTATTATATTTACACTGGAGTATACACAACCTTTAGAAATACTGCCGTTGATTCAAAAGTGGTTGCCAAATTTGGTAATTTTAGAACCACAAGAGCTAAAAGAAGAATATATAAATAATTTAAATCTAATATTATCTCAGCAAATATAGAATATAGAAAGTATTTTGCCATTTAAAATATGACAGTTTGCAAAGTTTTTTAAGTTGCTTGTTGTAATTAGCTAATATTGTGCATTCTAGGCTATTAGCAAAGTTTTTGAAAATTTAATATAGAGTATATGATGACAAAAATAGAAAAAGCAATTTTTGGAGATGCTGGGTACAAAGGCACTCTTATTAAGAAAAAAGCGAAAACCTCTTCTATATCAAAATCCAAAATAAGAACCATAGTTCCAAAATCAATGACTTCAATAGAACTAAGAAGATTTCAATATGAAAATATGAGTGAAGAAGAGCATCAGCAAGAATTTATTAAATGGCTTGATGATGAAGGTATATACTTTGAGATTGGACTAGAGGGAATTTTTTTACCAAATCCACATGATAAACAATCGAGAGCTTTTCAAATACAGGCTGCATCAAATAAAAAAGTACTTTCAAAGATGCGACTAAATGGAATGAGAAAAGGTGTGAGCGATATAAAAATTTATTTGGATGAAATCAACCTTCATATTGAATTAAAAAGGGTTACTGGTGGAATTATCAGCCCAGAGCAGAAGAGGACACACACCATTATAAATGCTAGAGCATATAGTGTTCATAAGTTTTGCTGTGGATTTGCAGAAGCAAAATCATTTGTTCTTTGCCATTATAAAATCAAACAAGGATAAAACATGATAGATGAGCCATTCAAAAGTTCTCTTAAGCATAATATAGTGTTGGCAATAAATACTCAAGATGAATTAAATTTACTAGCTGAACTAGAAGATGGCGTTGTAAGAGACTGCCTATATATAGATGAACCATATATAGCATTTAAAGATGGGGACAATGCAATACAGCTTCTCCCTGCATCAGAAATTGATGAAAGTTTTCCCCGAGAGTTTGATAAACCTAGGAAGTTTATGGGATGGTATAGAAAGAACTTCAAATTGTAATTACACATAACAAGAACTAAAAATTTGTCAAATTGCAATACTTTTAAAAAAAGGTTATTTATTTACCTAGAATCTATTTAAACAAAATAGGTAGGCAATTTGAACATACTATTAAATATATATATAAAATCAATTAACATTTCTGATGATAGTGAGAATGAAATACTCTTAAACGAAGTCCTCAAAGCATTAGTAACTATTAGACCCATTTTAAGACAAACCCTTATTGATTTAAGAGATAAGATAAGTAACACAGAAGCTCTTAATATAGTTTGGAAATACTATCGTATCAAATCACTACATTTATATCTTCAAGAAGAGAGGATAAGTGATGTTAGGGGATAGAATAACAAAAATACCTTTTGGTAGAAGAAAATCAAATGGTGCTTTTGGGAAACCAAAACTAAAAAATAATTTATCAAGAGATGAGGGTAGGTTGGGTGATAGAACTTTTAAGCATGAAAAAATTAAAGAAACTATAATTATTAAAAAAGTTAAAAAAACTCTGAAAGCTAAATCTGGGCATGTAAATCTTATTAAACCTAAAAAGAAAAAGCCTGTTAGTAAGAATACTATGACAACTCACATGAAAGAATATAGTGATTGGCTACACCAAGAAGAGCAGGGCTATAAATATCCATGTTTTGCTTGTGGTGCTTCATATTCTGACAATTCAGTAATAAGTCTAAAACATTTAGCAAATATAGATGTTAATAAAGAGACAACTTTCCAAAGTGATGCAATAGAATGGCATCACATTAAAGAGGCATCAAGTGATAAAAAAAATCACCTTGAGCTTCTTCCACTTTGTGGGAACAAGTGCCATAAGCTAGGAACGGTACTTAGTGCTCATGGAACACCTAAAAAGTTTAAGTCTGTATTTCCTATAGATGTACAAAGAAAGTATGCAAGAGATATTTATAAGGACTTCTTAAAGTGGAGTAACTGTCTATAATTATTTCGTTCAGAAAAGCGATATATTGAGTTAGCCGAAGCCAATAAGGTTTTGGCTATTGATTTGTTAAAAGTAAGGTGACTTGTTTTCAATTAAATATTTCTCTCTCAAATAATGTAAAGTAAGTAGTAGGATTAATATTTTGGTATTCAGTGGTTCAGTATTTTTAGTGTAAAGGTTATATAATATATGAACAGTTATAATGAATAATATTAAATAAAGGTTTTTCTAATGAAAAAAATAGTTTTAGGTTTATCAATAATGGCACTTATAAGTATTGTTGCTAATGCAACAGAATATCAGCACGGTTGGAAGGCTTACAAAAAGCCTCAAGCTGGTGCCACATATGGTGGAGTAGAAACAAATCCTTATGGAAAAGGTGGCTCAAAATCTTATGGCAAAGGTGGTGGAAGATCTTACGGTGCTGGTGGTGGAAACTCTTACGGTGCTGGTGGTGGAAAGTCTTATGGCAAAGGCGGTGGAAACTCTTACGGTGTTGGCGGTGGAAAAAATGCTGCTAATCCATGGCGTGTAAAGAACGACTAACAAAATATCAGTTTACTTACTATCAACTTAAAATAATAAGTTATAGTAAGTAATGAAACTCTCTATTTCCACTCACAAACTTATTCCAACAATCTCTTACCTTTTATAATACTACCAATACGATTTTAGATCTTCATATTCATCTTTCCAAAAAGACACAGCCCCATCATTCTGTTCAGAAAGGTATTTGGCTGTTTTAGAATACTTCTCATTCCAAAACTGATTAAAATGCTTATTCTCGTGAGTTAAGAACTGTGTTGACTCCCTGTACTTCCGTGACCAATATAGAGAAGCTTGATGGTTTTGCTTGTTGAAGCTTTTAAGAACAGCATCATAACTGTGAGTTACATCTCTTGCTGTTTGCTGTAGCTTACCTTGCACATCTACACCACAAACTGTTTTGTCATAATTACTTAGAGTCACATCACCAAACAATTCATACTCAAACTGCTCCATCTCATCAATGTTAGAGCAGTACTCATTTATGTCATAAGCAGTTGCTCCTACTACAACAGGCATACCTAAATATGGTGCCATTTTAGCCCCTGCTGTTGCCAATTTTTTTTGTGCTCTTTTGAGATTAGCTTTAGTAAGCTTAGCTCTTCTTTGAGTAATCTTCTTGTGAATATGTTTCTCTCTCGCTATAAGCTTTTTATTATTAGCTGTCAAAGCCTTGTTTTTCTTACTCAACTTCATATTTGAAGCTTTAAGAGTTTCAGCTAATGCACTAGCTGTTGCAAGTTTTTTGTACATATCAAATAGACCATAACCTGTAAATAGTACAAAAGCTAAAAAGGCACTTTGTATGTATTTCATATATTCTCCTATGTAACTTTTAGATTAAGACCAAACTCAAAAATAAACATCTCTAACTTCCCACTATCCACATTAAACACTTTAGATAGCTCACTCATATGCTTTAAGTACTTCGTATAGTTTTTAACTGCATTTGTGTAAGTGACTTTGTTGAGTACTTCAAGCTCTTTAAAAGTAGAGTTTTTGAGAGTGTTAGCAATTCTAATGTCTAAGATAAGAGCTTTATCTCCATCAATATTAGCTTCTAAAAAATACAAAAACTTTGAGTATGTAGATAAGCCAAGACCTCGTATATTGTCAACCTTTTTATAATGCTCAGACCAATTACTCACACCCTGTTTAGCTTCTCTTAACAAGTAGTCTAAAGTTTCTAACTCATCAGTAATCGTCTTAAAGTGATTACCTCTCATACCTCTAGGGTAACCCCATAGTATTGTTGACACAATAAATGTAGTCATATCATTACTTTTGGCAAGTGCAAAAAGGTCACCTCGTGAGATTTGTACTGTTTCTTTTCCATCAAATATAGTAGACAAGATAACAGATACTAAAGACACATCACCCATATACTTAGCCCAATTAGACTTTTTAACAGTAAAGGCTTGTTCCTGTAATGGCATCGCCTGTATAAGTGCTTTAAATCGTTGCATACTAACTCTCTTTAATAATGGATTTGGTATCTACATAAAATGTGTGTATCTTGACACAAGGCTTTTCAGGTGATTGAATTGACTCTATATACTCAATCATCAAATCAATAGTCGCTTCAAGTTTATCAGGGTGATATTTTTTCATAAATTCTACTAAAGCTTTAGCACCGTTTGTTCCTGTCCAACCATAAGGAGCTTCACCATTTAAAATCTTAGTAAGACCACTTCTTGTCCAAGTAACATTACTAGTATCTATCTCAGCTTTGTCTTTATAGCCCATTGTATATTCAAAATGATGTAACCAATATTCAGGTGAGTACTTTTTCATAATTAACTCCTTTAGATATATTTAGAGAAGACTGATTGAAGAGCTTCTCCTTTAGTTTTAAACCACTCATGATATTCCAACCATTTAGAGTTGTCATTGAAGTCAGAAATTTCTTTTTCTATTATGATACGACTAGCCTTTCTATTTTCAAGAGCTCTCCAATCAAGTTTAAATCCTAGTTCACTTTCAATATCATCTTTTAAGTTCTCAAGCTTATAGTACAGTTCTTTGTCATCGGAAATGTATAGACCAATATTAAGCATATTTTTTTGAGAATTGATATTTAAAGACAAGTATGCTTTTGAAGTTCCAAAACTGATGTCATACCAATGTTGAGGCTTAGCTTTTACTTTTCTGAGAATAGAATTTGTATCCTCTGTATAGTCTGCAAAGCTATCCCAAAAATCTAACTGTAGCATTTTCAAATCTGATACAGGTGAATTCTGTGATGATGAATTTTTGACAGCTTTTGCCCAATTATTCGGCTTTGATATAATTTGAAATTTAGGAGCTGTTGCTGAGTCACCTATTTTCCATAGTTCCATTTTAATTGCAAAGAAATTAACCTTAGATGTCGTATTTTCATTTAACCAATCAATAGCCTGTTTGTGCTCATCACGAACATCTTTAACAATCCAAATGATATGTTCCGCATCATACCCTGATGCATAAGTAATAATCTTGCCTAAATGGTCGTGGTCAGTTCGTTCTAATTGGTTCTCAATAACAATTTTACTTCCTGTTGTTTCTTCGTAAGCAAGAATATCAACATTAAATGACCCAACAGGTGCTTCTGTCCTTTCAAGAATAATATCAATACCAATCTCATTACTAAGGAGTGCTAAGTTATTATCTTCTGCCAACCATCTTGTAAAATCTAATGCTTCGTGCTTCCAATAATCTCTTAAATTTACTTGCTCTAATCTTCCTAGTTCCATAATAAGTCCTTTATCCTCTTACGATATTCAAAAATAATGTAGATTTAATGGTATAACTTATACTAGTTTCCTGTATTTTCCTAATCACACCCATTTTATACTAGATATTAAACTGAGAAAAAATTCACGACTCCAAATATCTAATACCCTACGATCAGAAATAAATCCTTCTATATCTCTCTTAGCTGCTGAGATATCCAAAGTATTAATACGCTTGGTTAAATACTCTTTAATATCATTTTGAGTGACACATGATTTTATAGAATATCGCTCTTTTTTTTGCCAAGGACAGTTTTGCTGTAAACGTGCATTCAAGTGCTGTAAATCTAAGGAATAACCTTGGCTAATATACCACACAAAATCATACCAATCCCTACCTTTGGGTCTGTTAGCCCAATTTCTACAGAGCAGTGCATGCATCTTTCCTGCAAAGAGTGAAGAAAGAGTCATTGTATTAACCATGAAAGGTGACGGAGTTAATAAAGTAATCTTCTCACTTTGAAATTCTAAGGGTGGATTTGTGTCAACTTCTATTTTTATCTTTACTAATTTACCTTTGCCAAAAGTATCTATCACTTTCTGTGGGGCCTTTATATTAAGTAAGTGTTGCATTGTATCCCCTTTAACAAAAGCAGATTTAACATCATTCTCTTTTTGCTTGATTTGTATGGATACTTCAAATCCGAAAGAGTGAAGAGCTTCAACAACTGCATCTTCATAGTGAGCAAGATTAAAATCTGGATTTACTTGTAGCAAGGAAAAATCTAAATCTTCTGAAAATCGATCAAGTCCATGTAAAATACGTAGTGCAGTACCACCATAAAAAACTGCATGCTCAAAAAATTGAGCACGATATAGTCCTAATAATACAATCTCTTGTAGAATTTCACGTAAGGCCTCATAGGTACTCTCAGATGTAGAGAGGTCATACTTCTCTAACATTTTTATAATTGCAGGATGGGTATTAGGCAATTTTGCTCCTTTTAGATATAACAGTTGCTATAGTATGTAAAGTATTTGATTTATAAGCATCTGCAATAGTATGAATTAGTGTAACATCAAGTTTGCTTAACATATCCCACTCTATACGTAGATCATACTCAAGATAATCTACTGCCTTCTCTTGAGAGAGACGTCCAATACCTCTATCGTAACGAATCTTGTCACATAATGCTTTTTCAGGAGTTGCAATTAATTTACCACCACTATGTTCATCATAGAACCAATCAATACCTAATGCATAAGCTTTAAGGGGAATAGGCTTGTAACTAAAACGTCCTATAGGAGTTTCATATAGCTTTTTAGCACGCAGAGTAGCGGAAGTAATCTCATAAACCCTCTCTGGTATCAAACCATAATAAGAGAGCGCATAATCAAAAGAAACATAAGAGGGTGCATAAAGTATATTTGCCACAGATAGAAGATCAATGGGAACTCTTCTATAATCTTCTCCAAAAATATAAACACCTTGTTTTATACGAACTAGATCGCCTTTTTTAACCATATAACTAATTTTTGCATTGATATTAGTTACATGGGATTCTAAAGTAGTATATAGTTGATCATGAGTAAAGACAGTAGTAGGTATATTTTTTTGTAATTGAACTGCATTCATAAAGAAAGTATATCATATATGTAGAATATATGATAGTAAATACAATTAATTTGTATTTACTATTACAAAACTCTTGCATCTCAACTCTACTCTGAGTTTCGTGGTTTTTTCCTAACGCTCATGTTGAGTATTTTGTATCTTACTATGATTACTATCAGCCGGAGGCTTACATACACTCCCAGTTAAGAGAAGTAGCATAGTTAGAACTGTTTATTTCTAATGGATTGAGAGTATTTTAGGATTTTCTTGAGAATGGTTTCGGCAGCTATTTAATAGCTAAGGTAAGAAACATTATTGTAAGTTTTATCGATTAATAAGAATTTGAAAAACAAAAAATTCTGATTCTATCCAATTTAGCTATAATATTTAAAAAATAAAATTATTAACTAAGGATTCAAGATGAAAATTTTAACTCTACTATTGGGAATGACACTATTTTTATATTCTAGTACTGAGTATGAGACAACAGTAAAATATGATAATGGAGAATACAAAGATATTTATAGCAAATATGAGCAGGTGATAGTTCCATTAAATGAAAAAATTATAGCTACATTTATGGAACTAAAAAACATTACTAAAGTAATTAGGCTTCATATTTCCTATTCTGATTCTCTTTCGCAAGGTGGTGTTCAAATAGTATTTAAAAATACTACTGATGAAAGATACCATAATGAAAATCATCTTAGCTATACAATACACTTTGAGCATGACACAGAAAATAATTTGATTGTTGGAAAAATAAATAGAGTTAATATAGGTGGAAGTGAAAACTTAGATAATGTATTAAGCTTATATAACAATAAAAATTATACCAAGGATGGCTTATATACTGATGAGTTGCCTTCAGAAATGAAAGCTAAAGAACTAGGCTTATATGAATGGTTATTAATTATATGGATTCTTATAAACATAACTCGAGCATTAATCAAAACTTTTCAAGAAAATGGCCGTATAGATAGTAAAAGTTTTGCACTGTACTTTATAGATTTCATTTTTTTACTTTCAGTCAAAAGCGATAACAGTTCATCATCAAAAAAGCAAAAAAGCAAAAAAGTCATAACAAATGTCACATTCAACAAAGGAACAGCAAGAGTAAAGACAAATGGACCTCAAGGGAATGGTAGTTTTAGTTTTCAATGTGATGAAATTATTAACTGGACAGAAAATTCTGTTACATTTAAAAGATATAACGGAAGTTCATCACATACAGTAACAACAATGAACTCAAACAACAATACTGTTGATAGTATGGTATATAATTCATAATATTATCAACACTACGGTATTTATGTATTATTTTGCTACTTAAAAACAATGTTAAGTAAGTAAAGTTTATCTTTTCTGAATAGTTCCATATAAATTTATTTATATTTTTAATAATTTTATTTTAAATCCATTTCTGTGCAAAATTTTTATATGTGGTATCCAGTAGATACACTTGCATTTAATAGCCTAGATACTTAGGGGTGTTTAATTCAAATTTCAAAGAGTATACCTAATGTGGCTTTTAAGTATTAATCTTAGCACCTGCTTGAATAAAATTTAGAAGGAAATTAATTGCTAAAAAATACAAAATATGAGGATACTTTTATAAATACTATGGAGCTTCCTTGGTTACCATGGATTGGTTCCAATTTTGATGAAAGTAATTCCAGAACAATGATTCTTGGTGAAAGTACATATAACTGGGATCCTAATGATCCTTATGTAGCAGAGCGAATAAGTAAAAATGACCACTTAAGGATTTTACACAAAAACCATGCAATTAATACGGAAAGAAATAGTTCATATGTAAGAAATATTGAAAGAGCAATATTTCAAGCAAAAAAACCTTCAAAGGAAGATAAGTTAAACTTTTGGACTTCGGTGGCTTATCATAACTTAGTTTTAAGGCATATGCCAACACTTAAAGATAGACCAACTTACAATGATTATAAAAGGGGTTGGGAAAAATATTTATTACTGATTGATGTACTTAATCTAAAAGAAAGTGTTGTCTATGGTTTGGAATCAAAAAAATATAACTCGTTAATAGATACTCTTAAGGTTCAAAATATTACTTATGAATATAAAAAATTAAAGACAAAAGTTGGAAATAGTTATCCAAGAGTAATTGAGATAAAAAATATATCTCATAAAATGATATTTATTAGACATCCAAGTTCTTTCTTTAGTTGGAAAAAATGGGGAAAAATCTTAAAAGAAAATTTGGCAATAGATATAATAAATAAGGAATAGTTTAAGTGGTAGTGTTCAATAATCTGTGTCAGCATCGGATAATTCCTAAAATTGTATCATAAGTTTAAAGCTTTATCTAATCTTCCCTCAAAGTAAATAGTAAGTTGAGAGATTGTTAGGCTCCAGTTTCTGACAGGGATAGTCCATTTTTTTGAGGCATTTTGAATCCCCATAAAAAGTAGTTTAAGTAAGCTGTTATCGTTCGAAATGCTACCTTTATTTTTAGTTAAACTTCGGAACTGGCGATGCACAGATTCTATGATATATGTCGTATAAATTACTTTTCTAATATCAGCAGGGTACTTAAAATAAACAGATAAATTATCCCATTTATTTCTCCAAGAAGTAAAGACGATAGGATATTTTTTGCCCCATTTTTCTTCTAACTTATCTAACTCAATTTCAGCTTCTTCTTTAGTGAAAGCTTGATACACCTTTTTAAGTTCCTTAGCAAACTGTTTTTGATAAGCTGAACCTACATATTTCAATGAGTTGCGAATTTGATGAACGATGCAGAGTTGAACTTCTGTATTAGGGAAAACTGAGTTAATAGCTTCTGGGAAGCCTTTGAGTCCATCAACAGATGCAATGAGTATATCTTTGACTCCACGGTTTTGTAAGTCAGTTAAGATCTGTAGCCAGAACTTAGCACCTTCACTTTCATTGAGGTAGAGTTCAAGTATCTCTTTTTTACCATCAATTCCAACGCCAAGAACTGTATAAAATGCTTTTGAGATGTATCTGCCATCTTCTTTAACTTTGTAGTGAATAGCATCAAGGAAAATAAAGGGATATACCTCTTCCAGAGGTCTTGTTTTCCACTCTTGAAGCATAGGTATAATTTTATCAGTTACGGTGCTGATAAAACCCTACACCATAAATATCTTTAATAAGGTTCGATATTTGAGAATAGCTATTGCCATGAGAATACAGAGCAAGGATTTTATCTTCGATTTCTCCTGACATAGTTCGTTGATTCTTTTTAACTATTTCTGGTTCAAAGCTACCACTACGATCTCTTGGAACATTGAGTTCAAATTTGCCATATTCACTTTTCATAGTTTTAGTGGTATAACCATTTTTACGATTTCTATTGAGATCTTGAGTTAAGTGAGAATCTATTTCAGCTGTAAGTGCAGCTTCTGTGAGTTGTTTTATTAGAGAGCCTAATGCTCCATCTTTACCACCGATACTTTTACTAGCTTTCATATCACGAGCAAATTGCTCTACATCTATTTCTATCTTCATTTCTGTGTCCTTGAGTAATTGTTATTTTACCCGATTGACACAGATTTCTGAACAGTCCCTGTTTTATACTGCAGATCATTAATATTATTTTTATGATTAATCATTTTAAGATTCTCGATTTTATATATAATTTGTGAATTAAACAAAACATTATTTTACTAAAGAATCTTTTATTCACTATGATTATAACAAAAAAGACTTGAATGTAGATTTTAAAAAACTAAATAAAAGTTGACTAAAATAATATCTAGGTACCTTATTATCAGCCACTTTAAAAAAAATAGACTTAATTAAAAAAGCTTATAATCTGTTCAGTCTTCCAAACATCCTTTCTTTGTAATGCAGGCAAAAAAATCTACTATTTATAGCTTCTAGAACTTCAGCTATTGAATCATTTTTACTATTAACCAGAAACTTCATCAAATCTTTCTATTACATAAGAAAGATATTTTTCTTCAAAGTTACTAATAGAGATATTCATGAATATAAATTTTTTATATGTTCTACATTCTGGAAAGATATCTTTTAATCTACCAGAACTATCGAGAAGCTCTAATTCTATACCCTTTGGTTTGATTCTTAATACAGCAAATATTTTTTGTCTACCTTTAGCTAACTTATTTCTAAATCCTATAAACGTAGGTGTATATCGAATTTCACATTCATTACCAGTAGTATTCTTTATCTTTTCTACAATATCTTTCGTCTCATTTACAATATCTTTAGATATTTTATTATCTATCGTGTTCTTAACATATGACTCCCAAGTATCATATGTTATTTTTTGATATTTTTCTTTTTTACCACTATTCATACCTTCCGTACTAACACTAGTAACACTTGACATACTAAGTAGTCTGTCAAGTGTTTTTTCCATATCTTCATTTTTGACATTTGGAATATTGTCTTTTATAAAATTAAGTAGCTTTGATAATTGATATGATTTTTGTTTTAAGAATGTACTTACTTGACATATTTTCCAAAGATTTTGTTCCCACTCTTCATCAAACTCTTCTGTCTCTTTTAGATCTTCTAAGTCTGCGTCATTTATCTTTTTATTTTTAAGTACTGACAAGACAAGTCTATCATCCCAGTTTGTAAAATCTGATTCTTTTTGAAGTAAAGAGTAAATAAGTGGATATGCTATCTGTATACAGATAAGAGCAAACTCTGTAAATCTCTCTTGTGCTGTTATGGTTTGGTCTCCTCTGATTATTTCTATAAGGGAAACAGAGTTAGCAAGTCTTTTTAGTGTCCTAGGATTTGTTCCAACTGAAAGTCCTACTATCTCAGATATTTTGATTAGTGCTTCCTCATCCTGTAGATCACTTTTTTCAAAGTATTGAACATCTACTAGTAATGATTGTAAGTATTTTGATATATTATAGCTAGAGATTGGCATGGAGAAAGGTAGTTGAATTATTTTATCAAAAAATGCTCTAAACTCCCACTCATTTTCCTCAGTCATTTTTCCAAATTTTGACTGCAAACCTTTTACCACTACACCATAATCAATTGCAAGAACAAATATACAGTTTTTCAAATCAAAAAGATTTTTAATAAGTTCAAGTATACTTACAGCAACTGCAGGATCAAGTCTATCAAGGTCATCTATGAAAAATATAAAAGCTTTTTTATCTGATGATTTTATCGCTTCATTTATAGCTGTTTGAAGAGCTTCTCTTAATGCTTTTATGGAATTTTCTAACTGCTTATTTACTGCTGATTCCATAACATTACCCAGCATTTCAGCTCCTTTACCACCAACACCACCTAGTGCTTGCCCAAAACCTTTTAAAATAGATCCAGCAACACCTATAGCTTTTTTGCCAGCTTCAGAGTTCTTTTTTTCTGTTAAACTACTAACTTCATTAACCAGTCCAGTAATAATCTTAATTAATGTTTCATCAGGAGAAGAGAGTAAAGAGTACTCCCATGTATTTATCCATATAGGGAAATGTTTGGCAGAATTTTTATCACACAAATCTTCTTTTATTGTGTTTAATAAAGAGGTTTTCCCACTACCCCATTCACCTTGAACACCTATTGTTATAGGTGTAGCAGAAGAGTTTATAAACTTTATAAGTCCGTTTGTATATTTTTCTATCTCTAGTAAATCACCTTGCGATGATTCTTTTGGTTTATCTACGATACTTGCCATTTATATTCCTTCATATAAAAATATTTTTCATTATTCTATCTTAAATTTCCAAAAAGAGTAACAAAAAATTATGAATTTCAAATGCTTATGAAGTGTATGCAGCGACTACAAATATACATAAATTTCACAATAAGTTCATTTGGTCAAATAGAGATGAAAAGCTTTCAAAGTTAATAGGGAAGAGCCATGATGTATTAACAAAGCATCTTCTGCTGGATAATTCTCTTGATGATGAAAAAAAGCTATTCAAATCAATAAAACCATTTTTAAATTAAGTCGATAATATCAATTTTAGGAATAGGTTTTAGAGCGATATCTAGAGGATTATTTGCATCAGAGTTTATAAGAGCTTTTGATAAAAAATAAAACTAATAATGAAAATAAATGTATTAGTTGTGGCTCAAAAAATATTTCTATCATATCTAACACAACATTATCCTTTCAAAAAAAAGTTTAACTTTTTAAGAAGCTATACAGTGTAAAAATTGGAAGGTGTATTACACAAAATCTGCTTAGAACAGAGTTTAAATCAGGTGTAATGTTTAAGTTATTAAACTGTATAATTTATCCTTATACAAGGAGAAGTAATGTCAAGAGCAGGTAAGGTTGAGAATCCAATTGTACTGGTTATGTTTTTTATTGGTTTACTTTTTGGGTTTTTGATTAGTGTTATAGGTCCACTTGTGTATTATAATATTACAGGTACAGATTCTTTAGAAGTAACTATTTATAAGGATTTCCAAGTACAAGGCTATAAAAATATCCCAAAATATTTTGAGGATGATTATAATGATTGGATATTTCGTGAAAAGAAAGAAAAATTTATGAAATTAAGAAATGAGGATAAGTAAACTATGTTTAAGATGTCAATGATTGCATTTATAATTGGTATTACTATTACAATAGTTGCTGGATTTAGTTTATCCAATGATGAAGATAATAGAGTTCTTTTTGTTTTACACGATAATAACTACAAACCAAAAAATCCAGAATTACAAAAAGAATTTAATGAATGGATAGAAGAAACTGATAGCTACTTAAAAATAGACTTTAAAGAATTAAACGAAAATATTAAATTATGTAAAGACCTAATTAAAAATAATTTATTTACAGAAAACGATAAGTTTGAGTGTAAAGATGCGATAAGTATAGCTTTAGAATATGAAAGATTTTATAAAAAAAGTCTTAGCAGTACATTTGAAAAAAATTTGAAAAGTTGCTGTAAGGAAGAAGAATAATGAAAGTTCAAGATTTTAAGAGTGGTATTTCTATTTTTATGTGGACACTCTTTCTTGGTCTTGGTACATTAGCTATAGTATTTAATATGTTAGAAGGACCGAGAAGTGGTGAAATTTTCTCATATACTAAATGGATGTTAAATACATTAGTCATCATGCTGGCAATAAAAGGTTTTATTATTAACTATATTCCTCTTAGTGTTAAAAATGGTATGGTAAGTATTCCTGCACAGGATCAAATAAGAACTTTTTTAGATGTAATCATTATGAATCCTTTAACAGGACTCTATAGAAGAAGAGTTTATAAAGCAAGTGATATTAATAATGTTGCAAATGGGTATACAAAAACAGGCAAGAAGCAAGGGCGATCATGGAATGTTGTCATCACAGGTGTACAAAATGGAAAAACATTCTCTCAAAGATTAGATGTATCAAATAAACAAGTAAGAGATGAAGTAAGGAATGTACTTAGAAATACTATTTCAGGTAATGTAAGTTCTGAATTTAGTTATTAAAAATAGATCAAAAGAAGGTAAGAAATGAAATTAAGTACAATTAATATTATGAGATTAGCTAGTGTAGTATTGGCAATAGTTTTTATAACTCTAGCTTATTTTAAGGGTTAAAAAACAATTAAAGATGTTGAATGGATCAATGCAGGAGAGTTCTTTGATGCATATTTGTTTGATACATTATCAGAAGTGAAAATTATGACTGAAGAAAGGGTTTATGACTACAATAATCATCGACCACACTCAACTTTAGGAAAATTAAGTGCTATTGACTATTTAAACTAGTTCGGTTTAAGGGAAGGCTTACACTTGTCCAAAACATATAAAGACTTTTTAGAGAAAAAAAGTATATCTTCCATTACAGGAGAACTTCATTATACTCATCCAATAATTAGAGTGGCTGTAAGCCTCCCCTTAAACCATACTAGTTTAAACGGAACTATTCATCTCTAAATGATACTTATCTAAATATTCAATAGGGCTTAATTTACCTAAAGTTGAGTGAGGTCTATAATTATTATAGTCATAAACCCACTCTTGGGTCATAATTTTCACTTCTGAGAGAGTATCAAATAGATAAGCATCAAAGAATTCTCTTCTCATCGAGCCATTTAATCTTTCCATTCTGGAGTTCTGTGTAGGTGATCCAGGCTGAATAAATTTAAGCTCGATCGAGTGAATATAACACCACTGTTCAAGTTTGTGAGAGATAAACTCTGGACCATTGTCAACTCTGATAGATTTAGGCTTTCCTCTAAATTCTATAGCTCTGTTTAAAGCTTGAATTACTTTGATAGCTGGAAGTGAAATACCAACCTCAAACTCTATGAATTCTCTGTTGAATTCATCCATAATATTTAAGATACGGTAACGCTTACCACCAAAG
>Ga0256824_10000032_pt1 | contig 48680 bp, 69 predicted proteins | sample CV67metaG_FD_191570 | JGI IMG/M metagenome (GOLD analysis project Ga0256824, IMG submission 191570) | Hydrothermal vent microbial communities from East Pacific Rise, Pacific Ocean - CV67 | ecosystem: Environmental > Aquatic > Marine > Hydrothermal vents | place: Pacific Ocean: East Pacific Rise...
TATTATTCAAAGCACAATTCGGGAAAAATGAAATCATAGCTCAAGTAGATTTAGAACTTCTTGATGTAGATGATAAAGGAACTCCAAGTGATTGGTCAAGGTTCAGTCATTCAAGTTCATTCGAAGATGCAAAGGTTGGTATTAAAGCACTACACCACAAATATCTAATTCAAGCTATTGTTGGTGGGGCTTCTGTCAGAGAAGATATAGTGATAGCAACCCCAGCAAGTACACCAGAAAAAATTAGATTGAAGAAAGTTAAACCAAATGATCTACCACGTATGCTTAAGTTCTCTGTTGTAAGGGGAATTAGGAAAGCATATGATCCTATGCATGATGCAGAGGGAAAATCAGTTTTTGTTGACGGTAAACAAGTTTATCAAGAAAGAGATTCCAAAACAGATTCTTATGAAACTATAGTTGGTGAAATTTTTAAATTGACATTTGGAAGGTTAGAAGAACACCCAGAAGATCAGAAAGACTTTGGTTCATTTGTTGGTGTTGCTAATCTTATGAAAAAATACCTCGACAAAACTCAAATCAAACGTTCTTTCGAACGTTACGAACAAAAGCTTTTCGGTAAGTATGAACAAGTCCTTGAGAGAAACGACCCAAAGGGTGATTACGAAGTTAAGATCAGTGGATACAACTATTTAGCTAAGAAGTTTGGCTTCAAAGTGAACCAAAAGAAGATTGATGACTATTATGCTAATTTCAAGGGTGAACGTAATGAATCCATGATTAGAAATGCTATGAGGGGATTGGTGTGAGTATGATAAGAGAAGCAATCTCTTATCGAGAAAAAATGGTTGAATATTTAGAAGTAATAAATAATTCTTCGTCAATCACCGCAATTATAGAAAGTGGGAGTATCCAAGACCTCAGAAAAGAAGTTCAACATTTAATCAATTCAGTAACTGATTACAAAACTATTCAGGATATTATGAATATTCTTTATAGAGAGTCATATACAGAATTGATTGAAAAGATTATGAAAAAGAAAGGTTTAGACACTAAGACTATGGATGAATTTTCTAGATATTTCTTTTCAGTTTCAGGGTCTCCAGAAGATAAAAATGAGTTTTTAGAATCCATGTTAAGTGATGGAATATGGGATTCAAGTTCAATATTAGGTGCGTCTAGTCTTACTTCATATACGAGTAGTTCGGTTCTCATTCATCAAAGTGAATTCACCTTGAAGATGTTGGAAACACTTAAATATTGGAAAGCTCCACTGGGTGCTAAATCTGGTGTTGGGAAGGGTGAAGGTCTTATTATTATGTTTGCAAAAGACGGTGGTAAGGCTAAAAAGGGTGATGTTGAAATTGGTGGTGTCACAGTTGAAGTGAAGGCTAATGACAAAAGTGGTGCTTCTGGTGGAAGATTAATTGGTACTTCGAATGAGTGGATAAAACCACCATCAGTCTACTCTAAAATGATAGAAATTCTGAGAGGGGCGTTGAGTCCCACTCTTGGAATGGATTTACCAGAAGACCCAAATTTTTATAACCTGACTTCTACAAAGTTGAAGGGGTTGAATAAATTCTATTCAACATTAGGTAAAAAGAAAAGTGCAGACATCCTGAATAGTGTAATTAGTTTAATGTATGTTCATAAACCAAAATTGAAGTGGATAGAATCAACTCTAGATAGGGACGGTTCAATTACGGACGCGTTCCTAGATAGATTTGCTGTATTCCAATTTCAATATTACCAAGACATTGAGAAATTTGACGCCATTTTATTCATGAATAACCAGACCGATAATATGATTATAGTAAAGGATTATAAAGAATATGCAAAAATTATTAGTAATGGAATAATCAAATATTCTGGATTCAGTTGGAAAGAAGATAGAAACTTGGCATATCAAGTCGGATTGACAAGTTAAATAATAAAAACAAGAAGGATAAATTATGATTCACGAAGCCATACACAAAGTAAATGAAGCCGACGATTATCTTAATATTAGTATTAAGAATGTCGACAAAGTTGTTAAAGACGAGAAGACGGCTTCTGAACTTATAAATCAGGAAGTTATTGTTTATGGAAAGTATGATGGTACAAAACTAAGTTTACTAAGAACTGGTGAAGATTGGGATAGTAAACAGTGGTGGAAGATGTTTGTAGTTTCTTATAAAGGAAATATCATTTACGGAACGGAATATTCCGAACTTCACCCTGACGCTGATCTTGACTCTACTGTAGGAGTTTCCCAATATAAGTCAGTGATTGACCATGTTTCTAAAAACTTTAATGATTGGAAATCGATTCCTAAAAACACTGAATTCTTCGTAGAATTCCTTATGAACAAACCTACACTTACAAGAAAATATACAAAGCTTAGACAACTCATATTAATTGGTTATTCTAAAGTTTCAAGTATAAGCGTAACAAATGGTAGAATTCATATTAAGTCAAATGGACTTAATATGGACGACCGTGAAAAATATGCTAAGATTCTTGGTCTTAATTTACCTGAACTCATATTCAAGGGTAAAATGATTAATTTTCCTAAAGGTCTAAATTCTCGTGCTACTGGATACTATAAAGATTATGAATCTGCATTTAAGGGTTTACCAGCTGACGGTTACTGGAAATTGGCTAAAAACTTCTTTTCAGAGTTACCTTCACTTTATGGTTCTATAAAGGAAGAGGGAGTTGTGTTCCATTTGTCAAATCCTATGGGAAACACAAATATTCTTAAGATTGTACAAGATGACCAATATGATAAAGAACTAAGATTCAAAATCAAACAACAATATAAGATGGAAGTAAAAGATGAAGATGCATATTGGCTCAAGGTACGCGAGTCAGCAGAAGAAATCATCTCCACAATGAAACTTAACGGGAAGTTTGCAAAGATCCTTCAAGAGCTTTCTAGGGTGGTTTATAAAGAGTATGAGCTTGGGTTCACTCACAAGAAAAAGACTGACCTGAATGTTAGGGATGATATTCAACTTACGACTAAATCTATGCTCATGAGAAAACTCCCAGGAAATAACGGGGCGTTGGTAGTCGGTAAATTCAGAGTATTCACAAACGGTCATAAAAAGATGTTTGAACAAGCTCTTAAAGGGCGTGATTTCTTAGTAGTTGCTTTGGTTTCTAATAAAGAGACAAAACCAACTCTAGAACTTAGAAAGAAAATGATTCAAGCTGAATATCCTAAAGTTGAAATATTAACTACCACTTCTGGAAATTTATTAACTATGATTAATAAAACTTCTCAAAACATAAATGTGGTTTTAGCTGGTTCAGATAGAGTTGATGGTTACACAGAACAAATGAAAAGAAACCTTGATGTACAAATTGAAGAAGTGCGTAGAGGTGAAGACGATGAGTCTGCTACAAAGGTAATAAGAAACCTTTCAGATGTAAAATACTTCAAGAAGAATGTGCCAAAGAAAGTTCAAAAGTTCTATGACGAATTAGTTAAGACTTATGGTGTTTCAGAAAACTTCAGAATACAAGGAAAAGAAATGTTAAGAGAAGCTGTAAATGAAGTGAGTGGTGCGATTCAATATTCTATAGAAGATGTTGTTGATGAATTGAGAATCATTTCTGCTAAATTGGATAAAAAACGTGCCTCAGAAGTTGAAATGATGATTATGGATCTGAACGCATTAATTGGTAAAGAATTTTTCGAAGGGTTCTTTGATAAATTTAAGAAGAAGTCGAAATATAAGATTTCTAAGACATCTGATGTGAATAAAGACTTAGAAGTTATACACTCTGAATTTTTAGCTCTTTCTAAAGAAGCTAAAAGATACAAAGAACCTTATAGTGTTATTAATGTAATGGATACAATTTCAATAATCTTGGGTAGACTATTAAAATGATTCGATTGATTATAGAGAAGATTACAAATGGTACAACCATAGAAACTCTGAAGGCAGATGTGAAGGGTGTACCGACGTTCATATTTATAATGGGTGGTTCAGGTTCAGGAAAGAATTATGTATTTGATAAATTCCTTAAAGGCATCCCACTCATTGATGTTGATAAATACACGGCTGAATATTCTAAGGAATTTGGCACCCCAGCAACTAAACATGTTGGTAAGGCTACATCGAGGTCAAAAAGGGAATTACTTTCAGCATTTGCATCAAATAAAACAATTGCTCAAGTTGGTACTGGTTCAAATCTTGAATCTAGTGAAAATAAGTTCATGTGGGCAAAAGAAAAGGGAATGAAGGTAGTTGTTATTTTCATAGACACAGATGTAAATAAAGCACTGAAGAGAAATAAGAGAAGACACGAACAAGGGGTTCAGGGGCTTGTGCCAGACGATAAGGTAAGGGCAACATCTAAAAAATCAAAATCAAATATTAAGGTATTTAAATCTAATTCAAATGTAGATTTAATTATTCAATATAAGAATTAAATAATAGAAAATAAGGGAATGATATGATAAGAGAAATTATAGAAGCAATTACCGACAAAAAGAATTCAGTTGATTTAAGGACTAGCAAATCACCAGTGCCATCTGTTACAGTATTGAAGTACGATCGTGGTGACTATGGAATCTTAAATTATTCCATGAGCCAAGAAGCTAGAGACTTCCTTATGGATAATGGTTTCATTATCGATAGAAATACTAAATACCCATATAAAAATTATAAAACCCTGAAAGATGTTGAAAAGGCTCTTAAGGATATGTTTGGAATTAAGAAAGGGTTGGTTGAAGCGTAATGATTAGAGAAGCTATACAAATAATTCAAGAACGAGTTTCGCCAGACTGTCAAACGGGAAATGGTGCGATGATGAAAGTTGGTAAATGGATTATTGGTAGGACTTCACACTTAGATGACCCAAGACCACCTTCTGAAAAAGAGCGTGATGATGGGTTTTATTGTAAGGAATTCGCTAATATAATTCAGATGTTTCTTAAAAAGCGTCCAATGAATATTTCTGATGGAAAATACCACCTCGTATATAAAAACGAACACGGGTATCAGGATTGTCTAGTTGCTGTGAACAACGACTTCAAAACGATGACATTCGTTACTATTATGCAATTAAACAAAAAGAGTCCAAATGATTACGATGCCAAAAATGGTGAAAAGCGTATTTTCATCGGAAAAACAAAATAAGGAAATATAAATGTTAAGAGAAATATTAGAGGGAAAATTTACGAAGAATTTTAAGTATAAGGGATATAGTGTTTCTATAACTGCGATGATAGGTGATAATAAATTTCATAAGTTTAAGGTAAATATTAATATGGAATGGCTTGGAAATTATAAAACTATGGAAGCCAGTGAAGAAAAAGCGAAAGCTTACATAGATAAAATCTAAGGAAGTGGTATGTTAAGAGAAGCTATAAAAATTGCAGAAGAAGAAACAAAAATATCTGGGAAGGATATAAAAGTCACTAAATCTCAGGTGAGAAAATTTCTCACCAATAAATTCGGGAAGATTGATGTACTCAGTTCATTTTCAGTCATAGGGAATATGATTAAGATGTTATTTGTTGCTCAAGGTCATACAAGTACATATACAACAGAAACTAAATGGGTTCTATCTAACACTGACTTCAGTGATACATCTAATTCATAATCAATTTTAAGCAACCTTTAAGCTTTATTACGCTATAATAGTATAAAGTTTGAAAGGCTTAAAATGACTACTCTCAAAAAATTACAAACACTACAAAATAAAATAACAAATAGAATTATCGAATTACAGAAGATTTCTCAAGAAAAATGGGGTGTATCACCTGAAATGAGAGTCATGTATGATTTGGATAGTGTGAAAACCCTTGGTACTGCCAACTATTATAAAGGTACTATGAGATTGAATAAACATCTCTTACTTGAGTTTGGTGATGTGTACATTGATGAAGTAGTCGTTCATGAATACGCTCATTTCGTAACTGACGCAATAGCAAAAGAGAAAATGACTAGATACCAAGCTCATGGTAGGGAATTCAAACAAATATGTAGTAAATTTGGTATTGTTGGAAAAGCTACAACCAATAAATTCAGTGATTCAAAATACTTGAAAGATAAAAAAGACAAATTAAAAGCAAATAAAAAAGTATTTTATTATGGTTGTGATTGTAATTATTATAAGGAATTGTCTACTACAATTCACAATAGAATTCAAAGAGGTAGAGCTTCATATAATTGTAGAGCTTGTAAAGTAACATTGAAGTTTGTAAAACAACGTTCAAAACTAATCGCATAAGGCTTAATATGAATTTTTCAATTATAACAGATTACGGTTGCCCGTTTAATTGTAGTTTCTGTATCAGTAATTCACAGCTATCTAAGAAAGACTTTATTTTTACTGAAGACATGAAAGTCAAAATACTAGAGAATCTACAAGGCGTTGAAAGAGTTTCTATTTCTGGTGGTGGTGACCCTATGTTTACCCACAACACAGAAATAGAAAAGTTCCTACAATTCGTTATCACGGAAACTAATAAATTGGGGATTAAGAATTCAATTCACACAAATATAATGTCTCCTTTAAATTTCAGCTATTTGATTTTTGATTTTGATAAAGTTGTGGTTTCAGTGATGCTAGATGATGTGAAATCTAAGGTGATGAATTATAAAAATATAGATGATGTGAGATTTACATATGTATCAGACGGTACAGATATAATCACGGTAATGAAAATCTATAATGAAATACCTGATAATTGTCAATTCACCGTTAAACAACTTGACGAATGTGAAAATGATTTTTCTCAAATAGAGAATTTCATGAGTATTGATGAGAAGTGTGTTTTCCTAGGAAGTGGTGATTATAACACATATTTATACTTAAATGATCTAAAAATATATGAAAAGTTTAAATCTATTAAATTTTAAGAAAATACGCGAAAAAGAGTATATTAAGTAAGATTTAAGCTAAAATACGCTATAATAGAGTATAAAATAAGTAAGGAATGAAATGAAAGCATATGATATAATTGAACTATTGAGAACTCAAGCAAGTATTAATGACATGAGAGAAAGTTTAGGGTTCTATAAAGATAATAAACAATTTCAACTTGTATTGACACAAGCACTTGACCCGAGAATTACATTTGGTATTAAGAAAATTCCAACTTATGATTACATTGCGGTTAAATTGACACTTGAACAAGCAATTACTGAATTAGGAAAGCTACAACGCCGAGAGGTGACTGGCAACTCTGCAACAGAGCTTCTTAGAGGAATTCTAGAAACAACTTCTACGCATGATGCTCAGGTCATTAAATGGATAATTGCAAAAGACTTTAAAGCTGGGTTTGGTGTTTCTTTAATTAATAATGAAATGGCTCCATTTAAAGTTTACGAAGTTCCTTATATGGGTGCAACATCTTACACTGATAAGAAAGTAGAAAATATCTTTAAGAAATATCCATACGCTTATTCAGAAGTGAAAATGGATGGACGTTACTTGAATATTGTTGCTAAAAAAGAGGGGATTTTACTTGAGTCTCGTGGTGGTAGACCAAACCCTCTCATGGGGGCACTTGAAAAAGAAGCAATGTTATTCAGAGATTATTTTGAAAGAGATATTGTAATTAATGGTGAACTTATGTTTAAAGGTGAGCCAGATAGATATAAAGCAAACGGTATTATTGCAAGCTTTATTTCTATTGCACAAAAGCACTTTGACGGTAAAGACATTACAAAGGAATCAATTAAATTTGAAAAAGAAAACGGTATTTCATTAGAAGATGCGAAAGCTAGAATTAATTTCGTTGTATGGGATGTTATCAATATCGACGAATATGAAGCTCAATTCTCTAATACTGCAAGATCAGAAAGACTTGTAAGATTAGAAGAAGCAGTTTCAGCAACGGGTGTATTCCAAATCATTGAATACAAAATAGTTCACTCAAAAGCTGAAGCAATTGAACACTTCCAAGAGATGCTAAAAAGAGGTGAAGAAGGAACTATCCTTAAAGGTGCTTTCGGTGAATGGAAAGATGGTAAGCCAATTTGGCAAGTTAAGATGAAATTAGAAATTGATCTTGACCTTAGAATTGTTGGATTTAATTACGGTACTCCTGGAACAAAAAATGAAAATGTGATTTCAAGTTTAAATGTAGCGTCTGAGTGTGGTGAACTTACTACTTCTCCTGGAGGAATTAAGGAAAAGGATATGGATTTTATCACTGCTAATATGGATGACCTTAAGGGAAAACTTGTGGAAATCAAATGTTCTGGTTTAAGCCAAGATTCAGAGGGTAATTGGTCATGTCTTCACCCAGTGTTTAAAATCATCCGTGATGACAAAGAGCGTGGTGATACCTTAGTAAGTGCTATTGAAATTGAAGACGGTGCGAAGGGGTTATCATGATATTTTTATATTTATTATTGTTGATTGCCCTTGTCGTAATAGCTATATTCGTGAATGATGAGTTTGATTATGAATTAAATGAACACGTTGAAAAGAAGTATTGGAACCCATTCAATATTTGGAAAGAAATAGACTCGTTAGAAAATGCCAGATATTTGGTAAAATTTGTGTTGAAATTTTTGGGCACTGCTCTATTTTGGTCAATCACAAATGGGATATATATACTTTCGTTTCGTTGGTCAAGATCTATATTTTTGAAAAATTAAATATAAAAAACTAAAAGGAGAAGATAATGGAAATTCCAGTATTTGAGTCAGCAGAAGAAGTAATAGAGGAAATGATAGTGATGTTCGGTGCGGACATCGAGGATATAATTGAGGGTGATTTAGGTAATCTTGATAAGGCTGAGTTGGAAGGTGTTTATAACCTTATGGCAATTGCGTATGAACAAGGGACTACTGAGAATTAAGTTAATCTTAAGTCTAATCCCCTATAATACTGAAAAGGGGTAAAAATGAAAAATAGACTATTCGTGTGTGGAGATACTCACATACCTTCAGACATATATAAATTAAATTCAAGTAGCTTTCCAGAGCAATCTGAACTTACTAAAGATGATGTATTAGTTCAACTTGGTGATTTTGGTGGTATTTGGTACGCTCTTGGTTCTAACCGTGAACAAGAGTATTGGTTGAATTGGTTAGGAAATAAAAACTTCACAACAGCTGTAGTATTAGGCAATCATGAAAATTATGATATCATTGAAACTCTACCTTGGGAAACCAAATGGGGTAACGAAGTTCAATTCTATGAACTTGAAAATGGTAACAAAATATACTTTTTCAAGCGTGGTGCTATTTACAATATCAATGGACATAAATGTTTAACTATTGGTGGTGCTCACAGTATCGATAAAGCTCATAGAACTCCACATATCAGTTGGTGGGAACAAGAAGATATCACTTCTAAAGAAATTAGTAATTGTTTCGAAGAACTTGATGAAAAGGGTTACGACGTGGATTACGTTTTAACTCATACTTGCCCATCCAGAATTGTGATGGAATTTGTGCATTTGACTATGTATAATCAAGGTAAAATAAAAGATACAACAGCAGAATTCTTAGATGAAATTGACAATAGAGTTGAATTCAAAAGTTGGCATTTCGGTCATATGCATACCCATTACAAACATATAGATAATTATGATGACGGTCACACTGATGAATATACTTGTCACTACAATAATTCACCACTAGAATTAGGCGTATAGATGAGATGGGAATATAGAAGTGATATACACGCTGATATTAAAAAAGTTCACACGAACCCAGGAATTGTACCCCAAGGGATTGTATTAGAAACGGTCGAACTTCAAGCAAGGGTTTTCGGGGATTGGGCACCATCCCATGTACCAGAAAGAATAATAAGAGATACCTTGGCAAAAGCGATAGCAGATGAACTTGTCATTGATGTCGCTTGGTCAACTGATCCAAGATCTGGGTATTCTACGGGAAAATTCAGTTCAGTCGTTTACATGAAGCCTAATCTAAAGGAATTAAACGAAGCTAATAATAGAAAAGATAGTAGAATTCTAGAAATTAATAAAGAGAGATTAGTTTTAGAAAAGAAGTTTTTAAATACTTCGAAGGAACTATCGCGTACCGAAGATGAAAAGTTCAAATTAGAAATTAAAAACTCAAAATTAACCGTTGAAATGAATTGTAAATTTCATGATTATAGATTCCTATTGAAACAAGGTTTTAGAATGTTGTGGTTAGAAATTAAATGTGAACTTTTTGCATTAGCTAGATTTGTACCTTTCAGGGGTTAAATTAAGTAAGATTTAAGCTACATTACGGTATAATAGAGTATATAAAAAGAAAGGTTCGAAATGACTAAGTTTGATAATCTATATAAAACAATCATGAATTCTACTTTAGAAGATATTACAAAAGACAAAATTCATGAACTTATTGATGCTGCGGAAGACAAACTTGATTTCCTAAAGGTTGAAAGAGTTCATCGAATTCTTATTAGTGAAAAAACAAAAAATATGAAGGTATGTGCAAAATGAATAAAGAATTAAAAGAGAAATTAGAACAATTTGAAAAAGATAATCAAGCGACAGTTCTGTATGTTACGAAGTACGGTTCAAAGTTGTACGGGACAGATAATCCTAACTCTGATACTGATTACAAAGGCGTATTCGTTCAGAACAAAGATTTAGTGCTTCTTAAAAAAGATATGGAACATTGGACTTCAAATTCAAACGATACAAACGAAAAGAACGGGGCTGAAGATGTTGATTTACAATTATTTTCAGTGCATAAATTCTTCACGTTGCTTCGAAAGGGTGAGACTGGTGCTCTAGATTTACTATTTAGTATGTGGGCAAAAGATACTGTTGTATTTGAGAATACTGTTTTTGTTGATCACATGCAAATGTACTACAAGAAATTCTTAAACAGAAAGCTACACAGCTTCACTGGGTACGCAGTCGGTCAGGCTAAAAAGTACGGTGTTAAGGGTACAAGATATAAAGAATTGACTCAATTCAATGAGTGGTTTGGTGGTATGTACAATGAATATAAAGATGAAAGACTTGGTTCAACATTTGAAGCAGTTAAGAAATTTACTGAAGCTAGTGGGTTCAAATATGTAAATGTTGTTCAGGCTCAAGGTCCAAAAACTGGTCCAGTTGATAACATGATAGATTACCTTGAAGTTCTCGGTAAGAAATACAGTGGTGATGTGACTGTTGGTTACTTCTTCGAACGCTCAGTTGAAATGGAAGAACAATTCGGTAACAGAGCCAAAAGTTCAGCCGAAGGCGTTGACTGGAAAGCACTTAGTCACTCTGTAAGAGTACTATTTGAAGTTGAGGAATTACTTGAAACTGGATTTGTGACATTTCCATTAAAAGAACGAGAATTCGTGACTGAAGTCAAAGAGGGTAAATTGCCCGTCGATGTGGTAATGTTATTTGTGAACGAAAAGTTGGATGTTGTAAAACAAAAGCTAGATACAAATACAACTTTACCAGAAGCGTCCGACCGTGAAACTATGGATTGGTTAGAGTTATGCTTCTTAGAATGGTTTGGTAATTTTGACTAAGACGATGATGAAGTATGAATCTAATTGAAGTTCCAGTTTTATTGACGCTGAACAAAGATATAGGTGATGGAATGATTTTCGAATTAAGGGATTTTATTCCGGCACTATTGAAGGCTATTGAAAAAGAGTGTTTTGTGTATTTTGCGCAGGATGTGAACGAAGATTTAGATTTAATGAACGCAGTTGGTAAGGTTCATGATTTCTCAACAAGTGATGATGGTAAGGTCACTTTGAAGGTTGATTTCTTAGATGTACCACATAGTCAGGCTACACTTCAACGGCTACAAAAGGGTTGGACCACAACTTCTATGAAGGCACTTGGTCGAATTAGATCCGATAAAACGGTTGATGACATAGTAATATTGGGATTTGTTGAATCCCTACAAAAGGAAAAAATAAATGTTATATAGAATTAAAGCTGACTTATTGACAGCAAGAAAAGCAAAAGACAAATTCACAGCAGGAATTTTAGGAACATTAGTTTCTGAAGGTGCTATGATTGGTAAGGATATGGGAAATAGAGAAACTACTGACGCAGAAATGCAGAAGTTGATATTGAAGTTTAAGAAAGGTGCTAATGATACATTAGAATTACTCGGGGCTTCGATTGACAATATTCTAGGTTCTACAAAAGAGAATGCTGGCAAGTGTTTAGAACTTGCATTAGAAATTGGTGTATATAACGGTTATCTACCAACTCAATTATCAGAAGATGAAATTGAAAAAGAAGTTGGTTTTTACTTACAAGCTAATGATGACAAAGCAAACATCGGTTCAGTTATGGGTCATTTCAGAAGTAACTTCGATGGTCAATATGATGGTAAGGTTCTAGCGAAAATTACGAATAAAGTATTGAAGGGTTAATATGAAAGTCATAGAGGCAATTTTATTCGCATCAGAGAAGCATAAGGGGCAAGTTCGAAGAGGTTCTAAATTACCTTATGTCACTCACCCAATTATCGTATCTGAGTTATTGAGAAAATATAAGGGTGATTCAAAACATATAACAAGCCTTGTATGTGCTGCGATACTTCATGATGTATTGGAAGATACTGACGCTACAATTCAGGAAATTGTAGAAAAGTTCGGTGATATGACTGCTTCCCTTGTTATAGAATTAACCTCAAATGACGAACTTATTGAATTCTATGGTAAGAACGAATTTCTAATTCAGAAGATGTTAAAAATGACATCTTACGCCTTAGTAATAAAATTATGTGACAGACTTTCAAACATACTTGATGGACCAAAACCAGCGTATTTGAATGACACAAAAGTGATGATAGACACACTAGAAGCTGAATTAGACTTAACTAGGACTGAAAAGGCTATTATTATTGAGATTAGGAAAGTTTTGAATTGAACGATATTCAACTATTCAGGGTTCGGTGGAGGGTAGTCGATGAAGTCTACTCTGAACTTTCTATAGATGGATTTGAAAGATGGTCTCGCTCAGAGCGTATGACTACTGCTCGGATTAAATTGATGTATAGAGAGTTTCCTGGTATGGAATTTGGATTAGAAACTATTAAATTCAAATTCAAGGGGAATAAAATGTTAGTAATGAAATCAGAATGGGTTTGGGATTAAGCAAGGTTTAAGCTACATTAGGGTATAATAGTATATAAAGTTTGAAAGGCTTAAAATGAGAAACATAACTGGAAGAGCATGGGAAAATGGTTTAAGTAACCTTGATGAATTAATGTCGTGGATGTATGACAAAGAAATCATGAATAAGGGTGAAAGAGAAAGAAAAGATAGTATTTTTAGACAATACAAAAGATATTACAATGATGGTGATGCTCCTCGTGGAGTACTTAGAAAGTATGGTATTACTAAATACAATACAGTTATGGTTGAATTGAAATTAGAACACTATTTGAATGATTTCATTGTAGAGATTCTAGAGAAATATCAAGGTAAGTACAGTAGACAAGATTTCTACCTTGATAGAAACATAGGAAGATTGAAAGATCTTCTTTCAAATGTTGAACGCCTTGATGCATATTCTACACCTTATTGGGCATATAGAACCTCTGCAAACATTGGTAATGAGGGTATTGTCGAATATGGTAAGCAAATTGAATTGTTGTATAAATCAGCAAGAGAAGAATTTGACCAAAGTAATAAAGGGCTTGGACTTGAAAATAACACACTAGAATACGCATCACAAAGAGATGATGTAACACTTACGGAAAATTTCAAATTGAGTTACAAATCTCTTTTGATAGAAATGGTTGATTTTGCGGTACTTATTAAAAATAGCATCGCAATTCTAGAAGCAACGAAAATAAAAATAAAACTTTAAGGAGTTTAAATGAAAAGTGATAATACAGTAGTATTTGTGATAGGTGTGATTTTAATGTTGGTAGCAGCATGGTTTGGTGCCACTGCGTTCTTCGGCTTAGTGGGAGATTTATATACTTGGTTAGATTCCCATATTTGGGCGTTCTTCGCTGGTATCATAGCGTTCTTTTTATCACTGTGGATAGTTGGTCTAATGTTACAAATTACAGTGGTTGTGCTTGCATTAATACTTGGTGTGTTATCAACTTTATTCGGGTAAATTAAGCAAGGTTTAAGCTACATTAGGGTATAATAGTATATAAACTAAAAAGGCTTAATATGTTATTACGAGAAAACCACCCAAGATTTCATGCTATGATTCAAGAGCATGGTACTATGTCTGAAAAAATTGATTATTTTAATATATTGGTTTTACTTGATACGGCTTCAATTTTCAATGCACCATTAGTTTTGGCTAAGGAAATTGAAAGATTGGAATTAAAGGGTATCGAAGATTTAGGAATTTATCAAGAAATATTCGGGTTAGTGGCAAGAGATAACTTTTGGTTCATTGACGAAACGTTTGAATTACCATATTACATATAAAGGCTTAAAATGAAAATCTATAAACAGTTAGTGACTAAATCAAATTTACCAGAATATCACTTAGATCACACTTGTGACTATGGTAGTTTGAAACAAGAGTTATTTGATTTGGGATATGGTAAATCAGACTTTAGTATAATTTGCCATTCAGGATATGATATGAAAGAAGTTATTCGTCTTATTAAAAGTAAGATCAGAAAAGACTCTGAAGCACTAGAAATAATTAAGGGTTATTTATTAACGGAAGAAACTTTTATTAATTTAAAAGACACTTTGTATTACCCAATGATTAAGAGAATTCCACCACAAAGCATATAAAGGATATTTATGGAGAAAAAATTAGTAAAAATGTTTACCGACAATGTTGTTCTCCTAGAGGTCAGTATGATTCTTCTATCTGTGACTGATGAATGTTACCTTGTTGGTGGTGCTGTAAGAAACGCACTTTACGGAAAAGAAGCTAAAGACTTTGACTTCACGGTTGGTAACACGGGTTACGATAAACTGTCCGATGCGTTTGAACAAGCAGATTGGACAATCAAAGAAACGGGTAAAGAATTTCTTGTACTTATGGTAACTAAGGTTATCAACGGTAAGAGAGAAGAATTCGAAATTGCAATGCTTAGAAAGGATGGGATGTATGTTAATGGTCGCAGACCAGAGGGTGTTGAAACGGGTACGCTTCTAGAAGATGCTATGCGTAGAGACTTCTCTATTAACAGCCTTTACTTCTGCCTTAAGACGGGAAAAGTAATTGACCCCACACGTAAAGGTATGCAAGACCTTAGAGACCGAGTATTGCGTTTTAACGGTAAGGCAAAAGAGCGAATGGAAGAAGATTATCTTAGAATGTACAGAGGTCTTAGATTTCTTCAACTTTTTAACCTTACTTGGGCACAAGGTACAGAAAGGGTTTTCAATAGAATGTTCCTAGAACATAGTCAAAAGGTGAACCCACAAAGGGTTCTTAACGAGCTAAATAAAATGGCGAGGGGTTAATATGAAGAAAATATTTATGGCGTTGGTACTTTTATCAACGCTAGTTTTTGCGAAGGTAGATGTAATTGAAGCAGTGAGTGCTAGAGTAAATGAAATGAGTTACAATGATAAAGTTTCTTATCAGGAAATTTGCGTCGATGGAAAATTATTCATTTCGGTGATTGCTTCATCAGGTGTATCAATAACTCAGGTCATGGAATACGATTATTCATATCAAGAGACATCAGCAGTGTCGTGTAAAAATGGGAAATAACTCATTAACTTATGTTAAAACAAATGTCTCCATTAACTTAAATGGAGAAGCAAAGATCGGCTTCTCAGTCGGTGGAAAACACTATAATTTAGATTTACCAGATTTTGATACGAGCTTCCATGAATTCGATTTCACACATTCTGACGGAGACGGTGATCATTACGACGGCATATTGGATGGTGATAGAATTGCTGAGTTATATGAATTCGATTTCTTTCCAACTGAATTAATCAATATCACCACTACATTACGACAAAATTAAGCCAATATTAAGCTTCTTATATTATAATTAATCTGAATATATATTAAGAAAATACATAAAAGGAAGCTTTGAATGAGTTAAATAACTCACATTAAAGGAGAAAAATGAATGATTAAAGAAGAAAAAACTATACCACTAGAGGTTCCGAGTTTATTTGGTGATTACCAATATCCCGAAGCTAATGAAATTCGTAAAAAACAACAAGATATTTTTTGGACAGAACAAGAAATACCAGTAGAAAAAGACATACATGATTTTAGACATAATATGAGTTTTCATCAATTTAATTTGTCGAGTATAACGCTTGATTTATTTGTAGAAATTGAACAAAAGGTCGGTGACGTTTGGGAAAAGATCTCAACTTGGTTTCCTCACTCAGAAATAGAAGGTGCTTGTACACAAATTGCTGCTATGGAAAAGTCAGTTCACGCGTTTTTCTATCAAAAGATGTCAGATGAAATGAATATTGACCCAGAAACTACTGCGGAAAATCAAGAAACGATATTAGTATTGAAAAGCAAACTTTCAATGTTGAATGAAATAACTAAAAATCTATCAGATAACAAGGCGTTATCACTAGCAACAGTATCTATGATAGAACAAGTTTTATTATTTAGTAACTTTGCTATGTTAAAATCTTTTCAAGCTAATGGTCACAACCTCATTACTAATACAATCACTGGTGTTGATTTTGTAGTACAAGATGAAACACTTCATGGTGTTTTTGCAACTTACTTACATAATACATACATCAAAGAACACGGGAGTAATTTCGATAAAAGAACACATAATAAAAATGTATCTAATTTAGTTAAGGAAATCATTGCTCACGAAGACGCAGTAATTGATTTTGTGTTCAAGGGAGTAGATTCAATAAATGATATCACACCCGATCAACTTAAAGCTTTCATCCGTTCAAGGGCAGATTTAACTCTAATAGAACTTAATTCAAGACCAATGTACAATATAGAAATCAATCCAATCGCTGAATGGTTTTATAAGGGTGCTAACTCAATTAAAATGCATGATTTTTTCGTTTCAGGTACATCCAGTTATAGAAGAAGTTGGAAAACAAATAACTTATCAAGATTACCAAACACAAGGAAAAAATAATGTCAGGAAGTACAAAATACGAAAAATTATCATTTAGGAGAAAATTCCTACAATCAGAAGGTCTAGCACCTGATTGGTTATCAACGGCTGGGTTTCAACTATTAACAGAACGGAATTATCTAAATACGGCTGAAACACCATTATCAATGTATTCAAGAATTGCTCAAAGAGCTTCTGAATTAACAGATTTTGAAATTCCAAGTGATTGGGGTTATGAAAATTGGAATGATGCATTTTTCGACGTAATGTGGAATGGTTGGGTTTCTCCAAGTACACCAGTTTTAACAAATATGGGTAACGAAAGAGGTCACCCAATTAGTTGTTCTGGGACACATTTAGGGGATTCTATTAGATCATGGTATCAGGCACGTATGGAAATCGCACAATTAACTCAACGTGGGTATGGTACTTCAACAGTCCTAGACCCAGTGAGGCATCGTGGTTCGCCAATTTCAAAAGGTGGTACGGCAAATGGTATAATGCAACCAGCAGAGGGTATTGTTCAGGATATGAAAGATGTTTCTCAAGGCTCTAGTCGTAGAGGGGCAGCAGGACTTTACCTGAACCCACTTCATGAAGATTTTAATGAAATTGCTGACCAAATTTTAGCTGATGACGATGGCTGGAATATTGGTTGGAACATAACTGATGAATTCGAAGATTTATTCGAAAAAGACCCAACTAGAGCTGATGCTATTTGGAAGAAAATGCTTAAGATTAAACTTATTAAGGGGAAAGGATATTTCTTCTTTATCGATAAAGCAAATCGTTCACGACCAAAGATGTATAAAGATAAAGGGTTATTTGTTAAGGGGTCAAACCTTTGTGCAGAAATTCAATTATTCTCAGACGAAGATCACTCATTCACGTGTGTTCTAAGTTCTATGAATGTTTCTAAATACAATGAGTGGAAAAATACAAAGGCTGTTGAAATAGCTATGGTACTCCTAGACGCTATAATTAGTGATATGTTAATTAAGGCTAAGAAAGAAGCAGGATTTGAGAGAGTTATTGCATTTACTGAAAAATCTAGAGCAGTCGGCTTAGGAATTCTCGGTGAAGCTACATATTACCAACAAGAAGGTTGGGTGTTTGGTGACTTACAATCAATTATGTTCAACCAATCATTAGTTAAGATGCTCGATAAAAGAACTTTAGCAGTTTCTAGATTAGTAGCTAAAGAAGTTGGTGAACCAGAATGGCTTGAGGGTTATGGTGAAAGATGGTCACATAGAATGGCATTCCCACCAACAATGAGCACTTCAATTATTATGGGTGGTATTTCTCAAGGAACAGAACCAGTTTTTGCTAATATTTATGAACAAGACACGGCTGGTGGTACAGTTTTTAGGATCAACCCTCCTTTCTTAAAATTAATGAAAGAAAGAGGAATGTACACTGAAGAAGTTATGAAGCGTATTGCGGAAGACCAAGGATCTGTACAAGCTGAAGATTGGCTTACTGATCACGAAAAGGCTGTCTTTAGAACTGCGTTTGAATTAAACCAATCAACAGTTCTAAAGATGTCAGGTGATAGACAAAGAGGAATGAATAAGACGGGTGGTGGTCAAGGACAATCAACCAACCTTTATTTCCCACATGATGCGAAAGAGGAAGACATATCCACGCTTCACCATGAAGCGTTTGAAGATGAAGATATTGAAAGTCTTTATTATGTAAGAACATTAAATGGTGCCACAAAGGTTAAGATTGATGCATCAGTTTGTGAGGCATGTGAAGGATGATTTCAAATTCTCCCCTACACACTATGAAAATTAGTAAAGATGATTTCAATGTGACCTTTGATATTGAGGAATATGTGAAAATTGCAACTCCAGAAGGTTTTAAATATTTCGTGGCTTATTTCATAAATGAAAAAGATAATTGTATAGATTCAATGGCAATTGACATTGATAATTTACCCACTGAATTACCAGATAATTTTGATGGGTTTATAATCCCAAAGGAGACTAAAGATGATTAAAGAATATGTAACCCACAAAACTGTTTGTGACAGCTGTGGGGAAGAAAAATATGAAGGTGCTATGCTCTCAAGTCAAATTAGTTCATGGTATAGATTATTTGGTGAAGACCTTTGTTATGTGTGTTACCATAGTATTATAAATACACTTATAAGTGAACGTTATATAACAGAGGATGACTATAAAGAAGTTAAGAAAATTTTCACGAGAAATACAAGATTAACTTGCAACCCGTTTGGGTCAGGTTCAACAGCTACATTTGAATTATGTGGTGGTTGGAAAACAAATCAACATCTATGAAAGGAAATAAAATGAAAATAGAAAAACTTTGCCCTAAATGTGGGTACGACGATATGGTATTAACTTATACAGAAATTGGAAAAGAAAAGCACGGTGGTTATAAAGAGCTATTTAGTGATTTTGGGAAGTTGGTTCAAAAATCACCAAATTATAGTCAATCTACAACTTTAGTCATTGATAAGGAATGTATTCGCGTTCATTGTAAAACTTGTCAATATAGTTTTGTGACAGACACAATTAGTAGTGAAACTCAGGAAGAAACTGCTGTCGATATTAATGACATTGAAATCCCAACTGGTGGTTTCTTTGGACTTGGTGGTGATTTGTTTACTGAAGGTGGGCACCACGCTTCTCCGATGGTTGATGGCTTTTTGTTTGGTCAAACACAAACAAAAGATAAAACATTTGAAGATATGTTTGAAGATATCTTTGCAAGTGGTATATTCGCTAAAGATAAAAAATAATGTTATATTGTACAAGATGTGGTTGTGAAGACCAAGAAAAGCTCCATTTAACTGTAGTCACTGGAAATGTTTTTAGTAATAATTGCCAGTGTTGTAATTATGAGGGTGTCGTAAAAGAGTTTGAAGCACAAACTGTTTGTGAAAGATGTGAATTAGTTACTAATGGGGAACTTGACCTTAAAGAAAAATGTCCAAGGTGTGGTTCTGTAGGATATTCTTCTCACACAAAATTCCAACCAACTATGTCGTATGTGCAATTCGATATCCCAAAGGTTAATAAATATGATGACGCTTTACTGAAGACGGCTTACACATTCGCTGAACTATCTAGTTGTGAGCGTTTAAAGGTCGGTGCTGTCATTGCAAAAGATGGTAGACCACTTGTAACGGGATACAACGGTACAATTTCAGGGCTTGATAATTGTTGTGAAGAAGAAACAAATATCATATGTGAAGGTTGTGGTGGTTCAGGGATTATTGAAACTGCTGGTGTTGGTATATGGGATTGTCCCACTTGTGGTGGTAAAAAAGTTGAAATGAAAACTTCTGACTTTGTAGTACATGCTGAACAAAACGCTATATTATATGCTGCAAAACACGGGATAGCAACGGAAGGTTGTGACATATATGTTACTCACGCTCCTTGTTCCCAATGTGCTAAGGCAATAGCATCTGCTGGTATTAAGCGTGTTATATTCTCGAAGGAATACCGTGATTCTAGTGGGGTTGAATTCCTTAAGAAATGTGGTCTTGTAGTTGAAATTAAATAACTGAAATACAAGGACAGTGTATGATAAGAGAACTATTAGAAAAATTATTCAGTAAGGGTGTTTATATGTCCCTGAAGCTCGTAAATGGCTCTGAAGCAACATTCAAGAAATACATTAAGGATAACGTGCCGGAACTTACTCCGACGCCTGATCCTCATTTAACGCTCATTTACAGTAAGAAAAAGTTCGATGATGAAGTAATATTAACTAAGACCGAATATTCTGGTGTTGTTAAAGGCTTTGCAGTATTTGGTCAAGGTGATGATAGAGCATTAGTTGCTGAAATTGAATCAAGTGAAATAGTAGAAAGAAACAACATATTAGTTACGGAATATGGATTCATATCTGATTTTGAAGAATATAAACCACATATCACATTAGCTTATGACATCCCCGAAGATTTTGATATAAACTCTCTCCCAGAATTCACACATCCCCTTACTTTCGGTGAAGAATCGATTTCAGAACTTGAACTTGATTGGGCTAAGAAGAATTAAGCATATCTTAAGCCAAATTAGGGTATAATAGAGTAATTAAATAACTTAAATGGTTTAAGGATATTACATGATTAGAGAAATAGTTGAAAATATAAACGAAGCGAAGGAGAAATTCTTTCTTCTCACTTGGTTTAAGTGGAATGATGAAGACGAAGATTACACTGACATGAATGGAAGTCTGAATATAGTTGGTGTTAAGGATTCTAAATCCAAGGTCACAAAAGACCACCAAAATGATTATAAATCCAATAATAAACTACAAGTTGAAGAGATTTCAGCAAAAGAAGCTGAGTCAAGTTACAGTGATGAAGACTGGTACATAGATAATACACAAAAAATTTACAAGTTTTAAGGATTAATGATGTTAAGAGAAATATCTGAATCAAATGGTTGGGACAAACAAATTAAAGATTTGAATGCCCAGATTGATAAGATGATTGAAGACAATAACCAAAAGGGTCTTGATATTTTAACCAAAGAATTAGATAAAATACTTAAAGGACTGAAATAATGTTAAGAGAAATCATAATACCTTTAAATGAGAAGAAGATTTCTTTTAAGGCATTGAAAGATTCAGGAAGTTTGATGTCTAAGTGGAAACTAAAATCAAAATATTTAAAGGGGTTCGCTGAATTTAAGAATGGAAGAGGTAGTTCTCTTGAAATTTTCGAACTTATTGATTACGATGCTTCAATTAAATATGAAGATGATGAAGATACTTTTTACGATGTCGTATTACACATGAAAAATTTAGATACTGGAAAAATCATTAAAATAGACCAAGATGACAGATATGGTTATTATCCATCACTAACTAAAAAGCGTAAAGAAAATATAGAAGATTTGTATTATTCAGCAAAAGAAACAGTGGATGCACTTGAAGTATTCATTAAAAAAATATAAGGACCAAATATGATAAGAGAAGCAGTAGAGTTAGTTGAGAGTAAAACACCCAGCATTTTAAAATATATTCCTAAGAAATTAGGTAAAAAATACACAACGGCTAAGGCTGAAGCAGAAGCTTGGATAGAAATTATGAAATATCCATTTGATGCTGGTTATTTTGGACATTATGGAAAAGATGAGGGAAAACTTGAATTTAATATCAAAACCCATTTAGATTTTGATATGGATGAGGTGAAAGCTCTTTTAAACACCGATGAAGAAGATGTTTATCAAATGTCTGATAATTACTTAGAGCTTCAACGTGAAGATCTTGAGGAAAGCCTTAAGTCTGAATTTGGTTGTGCTGAATTCAGTTACTCTGGTAGACAAGGTGGTTATATCTTAATAAAAGACTATGACGAAGCAATCTTCGGTGGTATGGGTCTTAATGAAATTTCTCCTTGGAACGATGATAATTACGGTGATCCAGTAGATGAAATTATGGAATGGGTCGATGATATTGAAACTCTAATGACAGACTTGGAAGGTGAAGGTCCACTTGGTGAAAATTGGGATACATATATTGCTGATCTAAATGAAATGATTGACGAGGGAGTAGTGACAGACTATGACCTTTCAAATAAAAAAGGTGCGTTGAAAGTCATGGCTAAAAACTATACAAAACTTGAAACTTTCATTGAAAAAGCTAAGAGCTCTGTTGAAAGTGGTTTCATGGATTATGTAAAAGACAATTTAGACGAGTTAAAGTAATGGTTAAAGTAATGGGCGATTTAAAAACAATATGTGAAGAATTGAATGTCGTTGGTGAAGATACCAACGGTGACATTTATAAGATGTTGGACAACGCAGATTTCAATATGAAGAAGGTTGTCCAACAATTAAAGGGTGAAATATTTAGGGATAAATCAAGAGTTCCTAAAAGTGCAAAATTAAAATCATTGACTACAAAAGCAGATAAATTGTGGGATGAAATTAGAAGTTATGCTAGAGAAGTTAGATAAATCTGAGGAGATGAAATTATGTTAAGAGAAATTGTAAAAGAAGTAAAGATTAAAATTAAGTGGAAAGGTGGTCCAGATGACTATACTTCAGCTAACAAAATAGAAAATTTGATAAAAAGTTATGATTTTTATACAGACTATATTGACTCATACGCTCAGAAGAAAAAGAAAGATGCTAAAAATGACGCAATTGTTAATCAATTGAAAGAATTCGGCGTAACTTCTTTCACAAATTCAGATAAATCTAAGGACGTAAAATAATGTTAAGAGAAATAGTAGAAGGTTTGACACCATATGATAAAGTACAAAAAGATTCAATTCATAATGAATTCAAAACTTACAAAGAAATTGAAAAGGCTGTGAAAGCTGGTAAACCAGTTTTCTGGGCAAATAGTAATTATGAAGTTCAATGGTGGGATAAACCAAAGGGTGTTTATGTGATGAGCTTATCAAACGCAAGTGCAATTGGTCTTGGTGATACAAAGTACGACATTGAAAGATGTTACTTAGACAAAGATGCTGCGAAAAAAGCTCAAAGCAATAAAAACTCACAGAACTACAAGAAATAACATGATACGAGAAGCACTTCAAAACATGAATGAAGCTATGAAAGGGCTTGACAATTATGCCCTTTTCACTTCTTATGGATTATCCTATTTATATAAAGCTGACGAAGAATTAGCACAAGCTTTAGATGAATATGATACAGAGGGTATGGAGTCAAAGATTCTATTCGTTTTCGGTATAAAGGAAAGTATGTATATGGACGCAGTCTGGGCACGAAAAGGTTATGGTCCGATTGCGTACATGACTGCTATGGAGATGCAAGGTACTATGGCTCCGAATTGGATGGAGTCTCAAGTAACGAAACAAGCTCAAGTAGTTTGGAAAGAATTCTTTGACGGCAAAGGTGAAAAATTTGTCAAGAAAGAATTGACTGGCGTGAGTCCTGAGAACTATCGCCATTATTGGTATAGTCTTAAAAAATCTTTGAAATTAAATAACAATAAGAAAGCAGACGATAAATTCATTGGTCAAGACAAATATGGCGAAAAGCGTGGAATGATGAACGAGTTGGCTGAAGGAATTTTACGGCAGTCAATGCGTGGAATATATAATTTTTAGGAGATGGGGATGATAGGATGTTAAGAGAAATAGTAGAAAGTGTTGTAAACGAAGGCGTTTTAGATAAATTTTTGGGAAAGATTGAAAAAATTGGGGTTAAGTATTCTAAATACATCGCAAAGATGTACACGGATAAACAAGGTCAATATGGAAGTAAGATGGCAACTATTGATACTGCTCACGTGTTTCCGAGCGATACATTAGCAACGGGTTATTTGACTGGTATATATCAAGTAAAATCTGGTTCGTTTGGTCAATTTATTGGATTAAGTAAAGTGACATTTAAGAAAGGTGACAAAGTGTTATTATCTGCGTTAAAGAAATTTGATGATTTAGGTTCTGACGTTTATGTTGTCAAAAAAGCGTAGGAGTTGGTATGATTAGAGAAGCACTCAGTAACATAAATGAAGCGAAATTACCAAAACTTATTCAAGAACTTAAAGCTTGGGTAGAAATTGTTTATCCAGAAGCAGAGCAAAAGGATTTTCCAGCAAACAAAAGTAAGAGGTTTCCGAATTACGGATCCACTTCTTTCACTTTCAACACTGGAAAAAAAGGAAAGGATTTTTTGGATAAGATGTCAAAAATACCAAAGTATGAAAGCCTTCTTTGGGGTTGGGCTGGTAATGTGATTGAAGTCAATCACCCACAATTTCATGATAAAATAAAAATGACAAAGGATGAATTCTCAAAGTGGTCTATTGATACAAGAAAACATGGAAGTTTTTATATCAAATCATATAAATCTCTTGGAAAATCAGGATCATCATTTATTTTCAATGACAAAGATAAATTGGTAGCTTATTTCATAGATGATAGAGAAATGGTATTTGCTGATAAAAAAACTTTGAAAATGTTTAAGTAAGGGGTGAAGATGTTAAGAGAAATATTAGAAACAATAAATGAAGATGGGTTAGATACTAAATTGCAAGATTTAGCACAAATGGCTCCAAAAATTACATTTAATTATTCAGACATAAATAAAAGGAATAAGAAGAATGATAAAAAAATTACCAAGTTACTTAAGGATTTAAAGAAAACTTTTGATTTTGACATAGATGATGAAGATACATTCGATATCCAAACCCAAATTAACTCATTAGTGTTGAATAAGGAAGATTAATGTTAAGAGAAATATTAGAAAGTATGAAGGACTTAGACCCTTCTTTAGTGGAAAAAGTTATTTCTGCAATTAATAAAGATTTTGGGAAGACAAATAAGTTAGTAAGAAAAGACGACCCTATTTGGCACGACACAGATGATTTGAAAGAAATTTTCATAAATGTACCTAAACCACCACGAGGATGGTTTAATAAACTTCCAGAAGTTTTAGCGAAGGCTGGGATGAAAGAAGAGATGCTTAATACATATTATCAAGAACTTGAATTCATTAACGATAATTTCAGTTTATCAGCTTCAAAGCGTGGTAAAACAATAGAAATGGTCATACAAAGAAGATTATAGGTTATTTTTAAAAAAGTTTAAATTCTTTTCTGAATTTAAGCTAACTTTAAGGTACATTTAGCTATAATACTCGTATGACTAATAAGTACTGTGAAAGTCACCATTTAATTGGTAAGTTTAAATTTTAAAAAGTTTTAAAAGACCTTAGAATTTTAAGCTAACTTTAAGGTACATTTAGCTATAATATAAAAATAAAATAAGAAACGGTTAAAAAGTGACTTTGGTCATTAAATAACTGTAATAAAACAAAAGGAGACTGTAATGGTTGATACATTTAGAAACACAAACATTGATACATTTATTATCATTACAGAAACTCCGATTATCCCCGAGCAGACTATTGCTCAAATTTGCGAACCGATTGCGTATCAAGCGTATCAGGTAAACAAGACTTCATAAGAATTCTCTACTAGAGGACTCTTATGAGTTCTTTAGTTAGTAGAATAATTCTACAACACTCAAAACTCTTTTATAAATATGATGGGCTTTTCCTTCTTAATAGCAACTGGTTTGTTGATTAAACAAGATTCGAATCGGCATATATAGTAAGGTTCGAAACTTACGACGTATGTTTAACTTTAATCGAAGGAATTCAGTAGGTTCGAATCCTACACCTTGACCCAAATGTTGAGATATAGTTCAGTGGCAGAACGCTTGGTTTTGAACCAAGATGTCGGGGGTTCGAACCCCTCTATCTCATCCAAAAAATATGGCTGTGTCGTCTAGAGGTTAGGACGCTTGGTTTTCAACCAAGAGAAGAGGGTTCGATACCCTTCACGGTCACCAAAATTTCGAAGTATAGCTCAGGGGCAGAGCGTTCGCTTGATAAGCGGAAAGTCGTTGGTTCAAATCCATCTACTTCGACCAAAGAATAAAGAGTAAAAAGTGAAAAATATCCTCGGTTAGTTTAATGGTAGAACATTCGGCTGATAACCGGAAAACGAAAGTTCAACTCTTTCACCGAGGACCAAATATGCGTACGAGTCAACTATTGGTTGGTTGAAGCAGATTGTAAACCTGTAACATTGAAACGCGAAGGGTTCGATTCCCTTGGTGCGCACCAGAATATGGATAATTAGAAACTATGGATGTGGTTGGGGTTGTAATTCCCATGATTCCGAAAGGGTCCAACTCGGTTCGATTCCGAGGTTATCCACCAGAAATATCAGAATGTAGCTCAATCAGGCAGAGCACTCCGTTTGGGACGGAGAGGTTGGAGGTTCGATTCCTCTCATTCTGACCATTATAATTGTCTAGACGTAACGAAATACGGCAATCGTCTCGCCTTGGATGCGAGTATATAGGGGTTCGAGTCCCCTCGTCTAGACCAAAACAAAAACAGATGGCTCATTCATCTATCGGCTAGGATATCGTCTTTTCAAGGCGAGTAGGAGGGTTCGATTCCCTCATGGGCTACCAAAAAACGAGTAAATAAAAAAGAATTTGAGTCTTTAAGTTTAATTTAAGAAAATTAAGCTATAATTGACTCATAAATAAAAAGTTAGGCATTAAATACCTATAATAAACATAAGGAGTAGACATGACACGAACATTTAACACGAATCATTTTGATACTGTCGGGACAACCGATACAGCAACGAACATGTTTACTGCTCATGTTACTGCCAGATTTGGAGCCGATTGTGGCTTTAGGGCTGTGGCAACTGTGTGGGGCAACACTAAAATTTCTTAAAAGAACTTCTAAATCAGGAGCTCTTTTAAGAGCTTTTGACTTCTCTACCTGAATTCTACTTCAGGTCATCAAAACTCTTATCAAAAATTAAAGATTAAACATCTTTTGCGAATGTGGCTTAATGGCTGAGCACCGTCCTTCCAAGTCGGTTATGCGGGTTCGATTCCTGTCATTCGCTCCAAAATGTACCGACGTCATATAGTGGTTATTATGCTAGACTGTCAATCTGGACACGGGAGTTCAATTCTCCTCGTTGGTGCCAAAAATAATATGGGGAAATAACTCAATTGGAAGAGTATCGGATTGTCTATCCGAAGGTTGCGGGTTCAAATCCCGTTTTCCTCGCCAGAATAAAATATCCACTCTAAGCTAACTTAGTAGAAGCGTCGGTTTGAAGAACCGAAGGATGAGGAGCGTAACCTCAAGGGTGGACCAGAAAAATGTGGGCTGTTAGTATAACGGGATTATTCCTGCCTTGCACGTAGGCGATCGGGGTTCGATTCCCCGACGGTCCACCAAATTATAGTGATGTAGTTTAACTGAATATTGTACAATATTCGACGAAAAACATTCGAGGGCAATTGCCTTGAAAGAAGTTGGGTCATGCCAACCATTACTGCCAAAAAGAATTTTTCAGGGTGGAAAAGGAACTCAGTAGGTGGAGACCTACCTTTACCACCTCCAAGAATTTTATGCTACTGTAGTTCAGTTGGAAGAACGCTTGTTTTGTACTCAAGAGGTCGGGGGTTCAAATCCTCTCAGTAGCTCCATTGATTATTATAAGGCTGAATAATTTCATCCTTTAGTGATCACTTAAAGTAGGTTAGTTTATGTCTAATTTTCACCTACATATCAAAAATGAAAACATGGCGTTATAAGCTCGGTTGGCGTCGAATGGTAAGACACTTCCCTTACAAGGAAGGCATTGGGGGTTCAAATCCCTCACCGAGTACCAAAAATTCAATGAAGAAGTAGAAAGCAGAATAAGGCTTCTGTGGGTTCGAGTCCCACTCTTTCTGAGTCGTTCTCAAGGTTCACAACCTGACTTTTTCATTGAGTTTTTAACTCTAAAAACAATGTCATCTGGGCGTGCAAAAAGGTTCGAGTCCTTTCATTAAAATAAGGAAACAATATGAAATTAATCGAAATGGTTAAGGGAAAAGTTGTTCGTCTTAAATTTTATAGAAAAGGCGAACTTTGGTACGAGACAGAGGACGGGTTTCCATTCCCCGTTCCAATTAGTGACTGTGGAGATGCGACATTTCTGCCAGAAGATAAAGCTTCATTATTTATGAGGTATATCAGAAAGCAACTTGAAGCATTAAAAGAAGAAGGGTAACTTTCTTCACTTTGGGGAATCTGTATGGGACAGACTCTTGGCTTGCACCCTCGATGAATCGGATCGTTACCGATATTCTCCACCAATTAACGCATACGTCAAGGCGACATTCGAACCTCATAAGTTTGGAAAGCCAGATTCGATTTCTGGGTATGCGACCAAAAATAAAAAGAGAAAAAACCTGAGTTTAAGCTTGTTTTAAGCGAAGTTACGGTATAATAGAGTATATTAAAAGTTAGAAAGGCTATTATATGAGAATCAAAAAACCAGGAAACCCAAACGCTAAATGTTCGTATAAGAACGGAAAAGTATATAACAGAAAGAATGTATAATCACTCAAACGGTGATTTAAGACGGAAGAGGTAGTTGAAAGGGTATTACGCTGAAAGTTGGTAATACTGAGTCTATGGTGTAACCTAGATGCTTACAGATGGTTAAAATCCATCCTCTTCAACCATGCCTTCATAGCTCAATGGTAGAGCACTCCCCTTGTAAGGGAAAGGTTTTCGGTTCAAGTCCGAATGAAGGCTCCAGAATCAGAGTAAGATTTTAATGGAAGTTTTATTCGGGTTCTGTGTGAAAGAAAGCGTCAGAGCAGTTGCTAGACAACATAAGATTCTTTGGTGGCTATACTGGGAGGTAATTGAGATTAATTTCCTGGACTGAATAACAGATGACGGTTCAAAACTCAATAACAAAGGAAACAATATGAGTAACAGAGATGGCAAGAAGCCGAGAAGTAAATTCAGAAGAGGACAACCATGTCCAAATTGTAGATCTAAAAATAAAAATTCCAGAGCAACATTAGAAAGATGTCCGTGTGGGTGTCATTCAAAGGTAGCTTTACATTGTATAACATGTCATTGGTCAAATTATTAAACTGTGCACTGTTCGTCTAACTGGATAAGACACGAGCCTTCTAAGCTTGTAATCGGGGTTCGAGTCCTCGATGGTGTACCAAAACAAAAATGCGAATGTAGCTCAGTGGAAGAGCATCTGCTTGCCAAGTAGAAGGTCGTGGGTTCGAATCCCATTATTCGCTCCAAATATGTCCGATATACCAACAACAGAAGAAGTTGGTACTAAGTATTCTAGATATGTAACTTAGTAGCCTTTGTGCTGGGTAGGTTCAATTCCTACATTCGAGGCACCAAATATGTCAGTGTGGCTAAATGGTAAAGCAGGAGATTGCAAATCTCAAGATTGGGGGTTCGAGTCCCTTCACTGACTCCAAACTATGGTGTAGGTATCCCAATGGTAGAGGAGCTCGGTTGTGAACCGAGTTGTTGCGGGTTCGAGTCCCGTTCTACACCCCAAAATAAAGGAAATTAATGTTTACACCAAAATTTAAAAAAGGTGATGTGATATCAGCTTATAGAAATAAAAGTCCAGTTAATGGTATGTTGGTTTATGTAGGTGGTAATAATTATTGGGTTGAAAAGAACGAAAGTTCTATCAAGGTCACATATACAATTACTGAAGTCATGAAACGTGGGTATAAGTGTAAAGAAAGAGAATTACTTCCTTATTCATTAGGGGAAACATATTTCAAAAAGGAGATGCTGAATTAGCTCAGTGGCAGAGCACTTGTGTGGTATTCAAGAGGTCATCGGTTCAATCCCGATATTCAGCTCCATATCTTTGTTTTCATAAGGAGGTATTATGTCAAAAGAACAAAAGGAAAAAGTTAGAAAATTAAAATCCCAAGGGAAAGTAGAAAATATTGATTTTAGAGTAATTTACTTCGGAATTCAAGCTGAAATTAAATACTCTTAAAAGGAGTATATATGAATAGCATATTATGGTTTATTGCTGGTACAGCGTTTGGGTTTTATTTTCCAAATGTAGTTTCAAAGATAAAAACTACTGTTACAAATTGGTTTAATTCAAAAAGTTCTGAAAATTCAGATAAAAAATAAAGGGTAGATATGACAGAAATGTACATGGAAGATGTTGGTAAAATAGCGTGTGAAGCTACAGATTTAATCATAGAACACCTAAAAGAATTTGGGATTATAATTGAAGGGAAGGATGAAGATCTTTTCTTCAACCCAATATTCGATGAAGTGGAAAAATTGTGTAAAAATGATTATAAAAATCATATGTAAGCTCTGTTGGTGTAATGGATAGCATGGTCGGCTTCGAACCGATCGATCGGGGTTCGAATCCCTGATGGAGCACCAAAGTTAAAATTAAGATTAAGACAGTAAAATATAATAACTCTATAATGCGGGAGATAGATTCAAAGCATTGAACTTTAAAGTAGGACACGAAATTTAGATAATGAAGAGACGGTTGAAATATAGCCGACAAAGACCTCTTACATAGTGTTAGTTACGGGTGATGACCGACCATCAGGTTAGTAGAAAATGGATTGGTACGCAAGTACAAGTAGGTTCATTATCCTATAGAAGGAATAGACAACCGAAACTTCTATTTAAATCTACATTTTTGTAGGGATATAGTTCAACGGTTAGAATAATGGGTTCCAAACCCATTGATGTGGGTTCAATTCCTACTATCCTTGCCAACAATTAAATTAAATACTCTAAAATATAAGGTAAAATTATGTTAAGAGAAGCAATACAAATTATCGAAGAGTTAAGTGCTATCGCTGGAAATAGAAGAAGTTATGATGAATTGATTTCAAATCGTTGTATTCCTCTAGAATTATCTATGATGAAAAGATTAGGTTATTCATATAGTGGTGAAAAGGCATTTCATTTAACGAACAGTAGACACCTTTCTGGATTAGCTAAGATTCAGGGTACAAAAAATCAACTTTCAACATTTACAGTTGGTGGACCAGAATTGGTCAGACTTCCATCTCAACCTGATTGTATGGTTGAACTTCTGGGAACAGAGGTTATTAGAGGGAAGAGTGATATTTGGACCACAGTTGATAAAGATGGTATGCGTTGGATTAACCACAACGTTCAGGAAAGATCTACTAAATATAAGTTGACATTTATGATAGATGGCATTCTTACTAAATTACTTAAGGAATTTGGCGTTGATTTTAACGCTGAACAACAACCATCATCAGAGGTATTGAAGGCTATTAAACAAGTCAAAGATACCAAAAAGTTTCACAAGGCTTATTTTAAGTCAATTGAATCTTGGGTTGATGCTGGTGGATATAAGGAATTTCAGAACTATTTGGATACTGCTGCTGAGATGAAGTACAATGAAGTTGTTTTGACAAAGTTTAAAATAACGGGTGTATATAGTCTTGACAACGATATTCCGAAAGTACAAGCGTTTTGTAAGAAAACTGGTGTAAAATATAAAGGTGTGCTTCCATCGAAAGCATTGAGTGAACTAAAGATATAAGAAAGTAAAATCAAGGAATGATTAAATGAAAGAAATAGACTTAGATGAAGTGAGAGCTTACATTAAAGAAAACGAAAACGCAAAAATCTATTTCGGGTGTGATTCAACTAAATTCAGAAAAGGTGGTGATTGGCACGCACGATTTGTAACTGCAATTGTTGTTTACGAAAAAGATAAAAACAAAATTTTTGGTGAAGTATCGTATGAACGAGATTTTGATGCAAAACCAAGCCGACCAGCACTTAGAATGATGAATGAAGTTTATAAGGTATCAGCAATGGTAACTGAATTAGCTCCAGACCTTGAAGATAGATATTTCGAAGTTCACTTGGACATCAACCCAAATATTCTACACGGTTCTTCAGTAGCAATTTCTCAAGCTATTGGTTACATCAAAGGCGTGAACGGAATAGACCCAAAAGTTAAGCCAGATGCTTGGGCAGCAACACACGTTGCAGACAGACTTTTAAAGGACTAAAATTTCCACATATTAAGTTAATATTAAGCTTAAATAGGTAAAATTAACTAAAAATATGGGGTAACAATGATAGTAACTTTACTCGGTGGTGCTGGTGCCGGAAAAACCACAATAGCAAAAGCTATGGAAAAATACGTCAAGGACAGCTTTGTAATTGACGGCGACGAACTTAGAGCCGAAACATCCAACATGGATATAGGGTTCTCTGGTCGTGAAGCAAATATGCACTTGGGATTCTCAAGAGCAAGACGTTTATCTGACTTAGGATTTACGGTATTTATAGCGATGCAAGCTCCTATAAAAGAAATTAGAGAACAATACTTAACGAAATATGATTTAGAAATTATTATCGAAAACGTCGGAGACAATCCAAAAGACGACATGGGTTATAATAAGAATTTCAATCCAGATTATTCTGGTGTCCATCTAACACAAATATTACAAGAATTTGATGAACACTCGTTCTATTCTTACATATTTCCAAAGGTACTTGTACCAGCTAGATTTCAAGGGTTTCACAAAGGTCATAAAGTTGTACTTGAAGAAGCAAAACGCCTTTCACCAAATGTAACAGTTGGTCTTAGAGTAGATGGTGAAGATATCATTGATCTTGACAAAAATATTAAGCTTCTTGAATCTAGAGGGTATAATACAATTAAAACACCTGACATAGATGAAGATTGGACAGACTTTGCTAACAAGTTTGATTATTACGTCCAAGGCAACCCAATGGTCATAGAAAAATTTAAAGATTCGAATTGTGAACTATTTCATGTCCCTAGATACGGTGATGTATCGGGTACAAATATTAGAGAAACAGTTTCTTTGGGGCTTGATGTACTGACAGACGTAGACCGTGATGTCATGGATCTCATAAAAGAAAGCATTTAATGACAGTAATTGTAGGTGGTGGTGCTATTGGTGAAGCCTTAAGAGCCAGAAGCCGTGCTATAGTTATAAAATCAAAAGATTTTGAGCAAATTGCTCAAGATTTAATTGAAATAAATGAATCTACTGAAATAAAAAACATCATTGTAACAAGTGGATTTTTAGAGAAACAGACTATAGGTGATTTTTCACCAGAAACTATTCGAAAGACAGTTGATGCTAATTTCATGATTCCGATGCTAGTTGCTAATTTCAGCGTTGCTAATTTCCCAACAACCAACCTTGTGTTCTTTTCTAGTTCAGTTGTATTTGAGGCACGTGAGGGTTACTCAGTGTACTCTGCGTCTAAGACTGGTTTAGAAATATTCTTAAGAACGCTTGTGGTAGAACACAACACCAATCTTAAGATCATTAGGAATTCAAGGACAGATACTAAGCTCCGTTGGAATAACTATAAACATAGCGACAAAACTGAAGCGAATTTATTAACACCAGACGAAGTAGCAAAGGCAACTTTAGAATTTATGAAGGAAGATGGAATTGTGATGGAAGTTTATAAAAGAAATGAAATAATACACAAGGATGTACATGATGTCTAAAACACATATAGTTTATCCTTATATTATACCAAGAGATGAATCAGTGGGTTGGGAACTTATGTATTCTATACGCTCATTGTATAAGAATTTTAATGGAGACTTTGATATCACGGTTATAGGTGAGATTCCAAGTTGGTTAAATACAGATGAGATAAATTGTATAGAATTTGATAATTTCGATATAAATGCTCAACGCCAAACGAAAATTAACCAAAAGATTTTAAAGGCTTGTGATTTATATGAAGATTTCATTGTGTTTAATGATGACATAATGTTAATGAAAGAAACTACTCGAGAAGATCTGAAAATAGCACGTCGTACAGCAAATAAATTAGAGTTTGTTGAAAGAAGTACACCTAAAAAGAATTCTTTCCGTGAACAATGTAGGAATTCATATTTCACATTAAAGGAAAATGGGTTACAGTACAATGTTAATTATGTATCACACTGCCCACATTTCTATGAAACTTCAGTTATTAAGGAAATAGAAAAGGTCATTGATTTAGCACCAATGAAATTTCCAACAGTGATATTTGAAAACATATATCACAACTTTAATAAATCAGAAACTCTACCATCAAAAGATTTCAGATATGGTTGTTGGGGAAGAGAGTGTGGTGAATATACCGACCAACAAATTTTAAATTTTGATGAATTAGGTTATGAAAATAACCAATGGATAAAATCTTTATTAGAGGGTACATTCCCTAAAAAATGTAAGGGAGAAAAATGACAATTTTAAGTAAAATTAATACAATTATAATACATGTACCAAAGACGGGTGGCTCAAGCGTCCGTTGGTCAGCGATTAGTAAATATGGTGCTAGATATAGTTGCCAACATTGTAATTTCAATATGATACCAAGTCAATATAAGAACTTTAGAAAAATCACATTCACAAGAAATCCGATTGACTGGTATGCGTCGCGTTTCTTCTTTGATAAAAAGAAATTTGACCTTTCGAACAAACAATCAAAACTTGAACCATTTTCAGATGCATTAAGTGAACAATATAATTTAACATTTGAACAAACATTACCAAGAATGTTGAACTTAACTGAAGCGTTTAGAAATGGGGCAACCCTTGAATTATTTAAAGAGAGATTAAGATTCGAAGTTTTAAATAATTACCAATGTTGGTGGGTTAGTTATTTTGATGACATTGAAAATATCACAGCAGATAGTTTTGAAAATAAGAGTTTATATCAATGGTTTAACGATATAGTTGGATTAGACAAATGTGATGTAGTATATAGATTAGAAGATCAATATGAATATGGTATGAAACTGGAATTTGGTTCAGATATAAAATTAGCCCACAGAAATTCCACTGGGCGTGAAAAATCAGAAGACATATATACAACACAAATGAGACAAAGTGTTTTGAAAACAGAAAAAGACTTTATAAGGAAATATTATGGTAAATTTGAAAATTGATGCAACATTTATAGTACCGTGTTACAACCCACCAGAAAAACTTTTCAGGGATCACGTTGAAAGTTTATTACAACATGATATGAAAATTGTGATTTGTGATGACGGTTCAGACAAAGAAACAAAGAATTTGATTAAGGAACTATATGGAAACAATCAATTAGTAACCATTAAAACTCATAAAAATAATAAAGGTCACCAAGAAGCAATAAGAACTTGTGTGGGTGTAGTAAAAACTCCCTTTCTAATTCGTGTAGATGCAGATGATGAATATTTGAAAATTCCGGAGTTTGATAATGATGATTGGGATGTTTTATTGTTACAAAAAACTCAGGATAATTTATCTGAGTATCTAGAAATTGGTGGTTCTCCAGTAGGTGGTGTATTCAAGACTGAAGTTTATAAAGAAGTTTTTGAAAAAGACTTTAAATTTAAAGATGATAATGAGGAATGGATCCACGAAGATATTTGGACTCATATCAATTTATTAACGTCTGGTTATAAATTATCTTACGCAACTAATTCTACAATATATCATAGACATATCCATCCATTGGGTATGACAATACGGAAGAATAATTACCCAGATAGAAAGCGTTGGGAAACATTTATGTTTTGGTGTCATGAAAGAAATGATTTTGGGTTATATTTAAAAATGCAAAATATGGTTCTAGAACTTCATTTATATAAGAGAAACCTATGTTAATTATTAAATCTATAATATACCGAATTATCAGGGTGTTATTACTTCTTACAGTTTCATATTTCGTGATTGGTGATATACAAACTGCTTTATCAATATCATTCATTGATATGATAGTCGCTACATTTTATTATTACTATTTTGATAAGACTTGGGAAAAATTCGGTGAACCTTTTTTCAATGATGTGTTCCTGAAATTCAAGTATAGAAAGTTTGACAATGATGACCTTAAATAAAAGAAAAATAAGGAGATATTAAAGTATGTATAACGCAACATTTATATTTGAAGGAAGATCAATCGGTACGCAAGAAGACGACGATTTATTTTTCTTCCCGAAGAAAAATACACACACTGAAATAGACGGGACAACATATTACGTCAAGACTTTTTCGTTAATTGGTGAAACAATAATTTACATTTTAGAAAAGCAACGCATTAAATAGTAACATAGATATATCTATAAATCCAGAACTAAAGGAGATTCTATGAATCACAACCTTGCACGTGGACAGACAACCGCAACTTTGAACGAGATAATAAAGGTGAATCACACACCCCACTTCAATTCAAAGGAGCAATTTATTAGGCTAAAATTTAAGAATGATCCTTGAAGGGGGTGATCCTTTTATCTACCAATAAAAGATGATATTTCGGGGATTTTCAAGAATCCCCACGTTTCTTGTTTTAATTTTTTAAAGAGAAATTAACAGAAGGAGTTAGTATGTTAAGAGAAATAGTAGAAGATATGAGTGAGTCTTTCACTGGAGAACCATATATTTCATACACCCAGATGGGTAACGCGTATACAAAAATGTATAGTAGATGGGCTGAGGACTATAAAAAAGTGAATAAAAAATTGAAAGGGATTGGTGAATTCTCCATAGATAAAGTTAATGGGACTACTTCAAGTGTTCCTTCAATGGTGTTATGGTATTCTAAAAATAAAAAGAATAAAATCATTTTGACTCAGGACGCAAGATATTCCGATATAGAATTAAGTTTACATGTAGGAAATGGACATAGTATTAAACGTTTCAAGTCTAATAGTTTGGATGTAAGTGATATAAAACAAAGCCTGAAAGAGTTGAATTTGTATTTAGGTAGTATGGATGACCGATTTAAATCTTTTGCACCATTCGATTTCCCAAAAGCTTTTAAAGATGCAGTAAAATAATGTTCAGACAAGCCTTAAAATCAATTCAAGAACGTTACATAGCGAACAGTTCAGCAGAAAAAGAGTGGAAATTAGCATCTGAAGGTTATATGCCAATGACACCAAGCATACTGAAGGAATTCGAGATAGATGTAACTAAGGCTTACCACACCACTGATATGGATGGTTTAGAGACCCTTAAGAAATTACAAGGGTCAAAGAAAGAAATTTCAGCATTTTTCTTAGGAAGTGAGGGATTATCTCAAGGAGCAAGAACTTTGACAGAAGTTGTAGTTGAGCTTAGTGGTAAATCCTCATTTCATGCTGTAACTGATTTTTATTCAGCACTTTCAAGAAACGGGTACAAGTGGCTTAGACCTCTTATGACAGAAAAGGATTATGTGGTAAATAACGACTTTTCAGTACCTATGTTTGGGAAGATGATTGAATATTTTAGCGTTAAGGATAGATTTGCGGTTAGAAATGTCGTAAAAAATCTTGATGGTAAAGGAAAAGCGAATTTTGTTAAATGGTATATGGATGAAAGTAAGAAATTAATCACCAAAAAATTATTAACAAAAATACAAGATTCGATTTCAAAACGTTCTCATGATACTTTCAATAATGATGAGTTGTTCTTACATCAATTTAAAATTGACAGTGTAGATGTTGTGAAAGAGAAGATTAGTAGTAGATTAGATGATTCTGAAAGACAAGAAAAATGGAATGAAAGAAAACTCTCAATAGAAGAACTTGGTTTGAAGTTTGGTAAATTCATTGAAATAAAAGAAATATCAAAATTAGGGAGATAATATGTTAAGAGAAATAGTACAATTAATGGAAGCAAATGATGTGAGTTTGGTCACTAAATTAGTTAGAGATTTAATAGATTTTAAGATTAAACCAAAGGATTACAACAAGCGTGTAAAAGAAGTTGAGAAAGATACTCCAAAGTGGTATAACCATTTACCGTCACAAGGTGCTGCGAATTTTGTTAATTTAGTGAATTATGAACCAACTTACAATAGGAATAAGAGTAAGAAATGATAAGAGAAATTATAGAATCTCAAAATAAAGTAATTTACCATGGGACACCAACTAAAAACATAAGTTCTATTAGAAGGGAAGGATTTCGGTATTCTCGTAAAAATGTTTTAAGAAATCTCAATTATTCAGAGAATAGATTCTACTTTTTTTATAGAAAGTCTAGAACTGAAGCTATGATAGCACAATTTATTCTAGATAGAGACAAATCCTATGACCCTTCAATAAAATTAATAGATACATATACAGAATCTCCGGATAACATGGAAGAAATAGAGGGAATATCTTCTACCATAAGGGATTGGAAATATTTTGAGATTGAAGACAGAAAACAAATCATTAAAAAATTCAATAATGTTAAAGAAACAGATTACTCTATAATTGAATTGGATTTTAAATTAATGGAAAAAGAAGCAGTCTTTGATAAAGTGAATGGTGTTGATTTTGGTGACGGTCTTTTTATTACTCAGAGAAATTCTGAAAATATAAGTGCCAAATATATATTGAAAATTGAGAAATTCAATTATAAAAAATTCATAAAAGATACTTTCAAATTAAATGCAAAATAAGTAATTTAAGTTTATTTTAAGCTTTTTACCCTATAATTCAACTAATAACAAATTACAGCATTAAATAACTGTAATAAATAAAAACAAAAAAGGAACTAGACATGTTGTCACTGATACTATTATCATCAATAAATTTATCCTCGCTCTCGAGTATAAATATCTAAGTCCCCTCTTCTTTCAGGTTGGGTGGACTTTAAGCACACCGATCTGAAAATATTCAAATAAATCAAAATATTTTCCAAAATTTTATCTTTTTAACGTAATTTAAGCAAGGTTTAAGCTAACTTACGGTATAATAGAGTATATAAGTTGTAAGACTTATAAGTTCTTAAAAATTCAAAAATGAGTCTCGAATGATTATCTCCAAAAGAGTTAGTCGGACGTGGTGTCCCCAAAAGGGAATGAGGTTCAACTCCTCCGAGACCCACCAAAAAGTTTTAAACTTTTATAAATTATATCAAAAAAATTAAGCTGACTTTAAGCATAATTACGGTATAATATATAAAGGCTTAGTCCTTTAGTTATTTAAAATTTCATTGTTAATTTCAAAATATTCAGACGATTATGAATAAAGAGATGATACTGGACTCCCAAATCCAGAAAGTAGCTCACTCGTATCTGAATATTTTGAAGTTAATTAAACATAGTGAGCGATGTTAGTGATAGAGCCTTTTGGTGGATTGTACATAAACCAAGAGGGAATCGTCGCGATGGCTGTAGAGCCATAAGTTTAGGTGCAATTCCTAAAAATTAATCTTCAACTGCTAAACAAAGAACGCTTAAATTTACGCAGTATAAATAATTATGAAGCCACGTGGGAGTTAGGGTCCACAAAGTCGAGAGGGGTCAATGACTAAGAACGGACTTTCACATTAATTTCAAAATATACTCAAACCAGAGAATTAATTACTCTTTGGTGTCCTTGGTTGGCAATACTAGATAAAGGGGTTCGAATCCTCAGAGTATATCTTGAAGTTAATTCTTTTATATTGGTGTAGTGGTTACACGTCTGAAGTCTGCTAGCGACCTCTCAGAAAACCTCTGTTCGATTCAGGGATATAAATGGAACTTTAGTGTAGGGAACTGACACTTAAAATTAAATTGCCAAAAAGTGGTTCGAATCCCACCTTTAGAATGTAATATTTCGGTAGGTAAAGATTGACAAATCTTGATGGACAAAATTGTCGACTTAATTTCAATAAGTGTTTATGAAGGCATAGTGAAAGATTGCAATCGTTCTTTGGGTACATGACCAGAGAAACTATGCCACCATAAACACTTATTGAAGTTAATTCAGAAGAATTAGTAAGTACCCTCAGATGTGCGTAGAGCACGTCTTGAGGTGACACTTCACAGTTATCGCTCTAAGAATTTAATAAAATTTTTAAAGGGGTGACTTGATATCCCATCCGTGAGCTTCGGCAAATAAAAAGATATCAAAAATCTTAACTGTGGTGGTTGAGTAGGTTATAGAAATTTACGCCTTAAGAATAATCAAGATTAAAGCTGAGTATAATGTGAACTTCCTCAGTCCTCGGTTCATTAGGTGAAATGGACCTCTTTGGTAATGATAATATACAAATCAACATATTTATCAGAGGATTAACCACCCTCGATTCTGTTCGGATATAGTTCAGTTGGTAGAACGCATGACTGTTAATCATGATGTCGGAGGTTCGAGTCCTTCTATCCGAGCCAAAGTTTAAATTAAGTTTAAAAGGTTATAATACCTTCTAATTAGTTTCAAAGAGTATAAAGTATGACTAAATTGGTAAGTCAGGTGACGTGCACGGTTCGATTCCGTCTTGTTAAGCTTGTTGGGAGCTGTTGCCTTTGATGTCGGTTCGATTCCGACCTTTATGTTCTTTGAAGCCAATTTCGGTTGAGCTTCATTTAGTTGAATGTATATGGGTCGCACCCAACTTCGAAAGAAGCTATAAACATTCCGTCCCTCAACGAGACGAAGACTTGGGGTTGTTTGGTAGTTCAACAATAAAAAACTACCACCATGGAGAGTTGTCCGAGTCAGGCTTATGGTGCTAGACTTGAAATCTAGTGAGGTGTGTCAAAAGCATCTCCGAGGGTTCGAATCCCTCACTCTCCTGCTCTATATTTAACTTGCCTTCACGTGGCATAGAGTGTAAGTACCGAAAGGGAAACTAAAAGTTGAAAGAGGGATGCGAACTAATTAAATAACTTCAAGGAGTTATTTATGTTCTATTATATTTACAAGATTACAAATACCATAAATGGTAAGATTTATGTTGGTGTTCATAAAACCAAAGATTTAGAAGACGGATATATGGGTTCTGGGAAAGTCCTAAATCGTGCGATTAAAAAGTACGGCTTAGAAAACTTCAAAAAGGAAATCATTCAAAAGTTTGATAATTCTGAGGATATGTTCAACGCTGAAATTCAACTCGTGAACGAGGAATTCGTTTCAAGAGAAGATACATATAATCTAAAAGTTGGTGGATATGGTGGTTTTGATTATATAAATGAACTTAGAAAAGATGAAGATTTTCTAGAAAAAGTAAAGAAATCTATTTCAGATGGTAAAAAATGTGGAATGGTTAGTAAAGGCTTCTCAGGAAAAACTCATTCAGAAGATACTAAAAAGAAAATGATTAGGACTAAAATAGCTAATCACGGAAGAGAAGTATTTGATACATTTTCTGGTAGGAAGCATTCAGAAGAAACAAAGGTAAAAATGTCAAAGGGTCAATATGGTAAACACGATGGTGAGAAAAATTCTCAATTCGGAACTATGTGGATTTACAACTTAGGAGAGAAACTAAGTAAAAAAATCAAAAAAGATGAATTACCTTCTTATGAAAAGTTAGGTTGGCAGAAAGGTCGTAAAATCAAATTTTAGGGCGTGTGTCTTAATGGTAGAGAAACAAGCTCATAACTTGTCTGCGGAGGTTCGATTCCTCCCTCGCCCACCATGAAAAAGAAATTTAAAATTTGTTTAAAATTTGTTTAAAATTTAAGCAAACTTTAAGTGAAATTTAGTTATAATAACGGTACTTAAAAATAAAACTTTAAAAAGTTTTTAAAGAGAGAAGAGAGCCTTTCAACAAGCTTCTCTCTTTAAAGACTTTCAAGTGGTTTAGCTGACTACTTGGTCTTAGTTTAGAAAGAGTATCTCCTGACGGTATGGTGTAATCGGTAACATATCTGGTGCGAAACTTGAATATGTAGGTTCGAGTCCTACTGCGGTCGCTTGAATGGAGAGAAATGAAAAACGATGAACAAAAACTTCTGATTGCGCATGAAGAAGTTCAGTAAATCGGAACGAATGGATAATGGTAAATGCTGGTTGCGGGAGCAACATAAGCGATCACCCAATTTGGAAGCTTCAGTAGCTGGTTGCTTCCTAAGAACTTTTTAATGAATACATAGATTGATTGTTTAAAAAACTTGTCAAGTCTTTCAAAATGTGTATTCTTTAAAGGGTTCTCACTTTAGTCAATATAAAACGGTCAGGTGTTAAAGCCAGAACGAGAATAAAGTTGGTGTTTAACGGTGAAACGACTCTTTCGGCTGTGTATGGTCGTTAAGATAGTCTTGGCAACAAGGTGAAAGGTGCGGTGGAACGTATCGGGTTGGCTTCTTCGGGAGTTGGTCAGTAAGTACGCAAAATAGACGACTAACGTGTCATGCGTAAAGACTTCATCAAGGTGGAGTTCAAAATGAACGTCGGAGTACGAAAAAAGGCAGATGGGTAACACTGATGACAGCCTGATTCTCGCAAGGAATCTAGTACACGCAAAATTCGGAAGAATAGAAAAGTCGAATCTGTAGTTCTTTTGTCCAAGTGGTAACACACGAGGGCTTGAGTTCAGTTTTTAGAGAAAAAGGTCGTTGGGCTGAGTATCTTTAATAATGGTGAAAGTAGTCTGTTAGACAAAATCACAAGAGGTGGGAAGCATCTCGTAGGGCAAAACCTTACGGAACTTCTGAAGGAGCCCATCTCTCCAATCTATTAGCTTAATGGTAGAGCATTTGAATTTTTAATCAAACGGTTGAGGGTTTCAATACCCTCATAGAAACTAAAACGCAAAGACTCCTTCACTGACACTTGAAAGTGGCTTAAGACCTCCCCGCAATGTGGGAATGAGGTTTGTGGAAACTCGCAAGGTGGAAACAATTTAAAGGAAAGCAAGGTTTTCTCGCAAGGATTAACTGCTCGCAAGGCAGAACTAAATGGAACTTTAGAGTAGAGTGTCAGGATGCAAGAAATGCTACTTGTTGGCGAAAGCCTAAACAAAAGCAGTCACGGTTGATACGAACAGAAATGGTCGTGGATAAATTCGGGAACCAAATAATCCGGACAAAGGCAATCACTAGAGGGAATAATCTCATCCCGATAAAAGTAAATCTTAGGATTTATTCAAAGATGAAAGTAGAAGTTTCAGCGTCTGGACGTGTTTTCAGGTAAGACTTCTATTATGCACGCACTGGCTGAAAGTGTAGGACGGATCAACTCCGACTTCTTTGAATAAGTTCTTTGAACTTGAATATTGAACGAAATAAATCGCAAATGTACCTGACGGGGGAGCTAACGCAAGACACGGTCAGGCTAAGTCGGAATAGATCTCACAGAAGTCGCTCTTCTATTGAGTCCTTACGAAGCATTCTTAGAGCTAACTATGTGCATCTATGGTTAGTGCTCACGTTATTTGTTTCGTTCAGTATTTACTAACTGAAGATACTAATATCTCAAAATTAGTAGTGAACAATGGGCGAGTAAAGTCTACCTAAAATTCTACTTAATGGATTGTAAATCAAACTTAGTGGAAGGCGTTGTATCCTTCTGCGAACTTCCGAGGGTATATAACCTCGGAAATGTGTAGCTGGTGGTGGGTAGGTATCCAAGGGAGTCTCATAAGCTCCATCAACATAGTTCAATTCTATGACGAGCAACCAAAAACGATGCGGGGTAGAAGATTGGTAATTCGTTGGGCTCATAACCCAAAGTATGGTGGTTCGATTCCATCCCCCGCAACCAAATTATGCCTTTGTAGCTCAGTGGTTAGAGCAGTCCCCCGTTGTGTGGATGTTAGTGCAAGTTGATGAATCGGTTGCAAACGATTTTGATATAATTCTTGTGGCGTTGGTTCGAATCCAACCTCAGGCACATTAGATCAATACTAAGAATATAATGTATCCTTAATATTGGTCTTTTTATGTAGTATTTTAAGTCCGTGGGTCAAATTAGAACATATGATAACTAATTTGGATGATGACACTAAGAATTATAAAATCTACACTTGAACAATCGATGTCGGAATATCGAGTTGAATACCTCAGTAATTAGGGTAATATCCGTCTCTAGGAAAATGTCAATAAGTTCAGGCTATATCAATAAGATTTCTAAGAAGTTTTATTGCTGTAGCTAATCGTTAAGTCTGTCAGAGACTAGATTAATAAGGTGGTTTGAGGTATCTGAATAGTCCAAAACCCAAAGAAAATGGTACCAAATTCGTTGCAGTACGAAAAATAAATATCGCTGGTGTGTGAAACAAAACATGGACTCTCTGATTTGAGTCGGGAAAGCCTAAAACTTTCCGCAGTGGCCAAAATATGATCTGATGTGATATCATCATCGGTTGAACACCGAGTTAGGTCGCCAATACTTTTGAAGTGCTATCTTAGGATGGTTCTTTGAAGGCATTCAAAAAGTAACGAAAATGGAACACCTCGATGGAGTGAGGTATTAGTGGAAGGGGCGTGCACGCCACGGAAGACATTAAGTTGTGTATTTTATAAAGCGTCAAGATAAATATTCCTCTGGTAGGTAGCTTTATAATCTGTGCGTCCATAGTGCAATCGGTAGGAGACAAGGGACTTAAAATCCCAACAGTGTGGGTTCGAGTCCCACTGGACGTACCAAATAAAATTCATGCGTCTGTAGCCCAGAGGTGAGGCAATTGGTTTAGAACCATAAATCTGAGGGTTCGAATCCCTCCAGGCGTACCACGAAAGAAGAAAAAATGAAAGATACAAAAGAAAGAAAACAAGGTAAATATTCTGAGGAATATTCTAAGATTGTGAACGGTGTAAAAGTTCAAATCAAGGAAGAAACTATTGTCGGAAGAGATTTCGAAATTATGAGTTTCTCAAGAGATTATAACCCAGCAGTCCCAAGTTCCACTAATATTTTTATGGAAAGTGGTGTAACAATTGAATGGAATGAAATTATCAGAGATAATGCCAAAAACATTATTGATAGAATCCCTCATTCAAAAACATTCTAGACGAAGAATGTGCGTAGGTGATCCAAAGGTAGAGGTGCTAGATTCAAAATCTAGATGTTGAGGGTTCGATCCCCTCTCTACGCACCATGAAATTAACAAAATGATGCACGTGTAGTCCAATCGGCAGGAGACGCTTGGCTAAGAACCAAGACAGTGGAGGTTCGAATCCTCTCACGTGTACCAAAAATTTTGGAAAGTTCCCATAATGGTATTGGAGCTGGTTGCTAACCAGTCGGGTGTAAAAGCCTTCGGGGTTCTAGGAACTTAGTAATTAAATAACTTCATAAGGAGTTATTATGAATTACAAAAAAGTTTACGATCAAATTATAGAAAAAAGACAGAAAGACCCAATTAATGAGGGTTATTCAGAAAAACATCATATTCTTCCAAGAAGTTTAGGTGGTTCTGATAACCCTGACAATTTGGTCAGATTATCTGCTCGTGAACATTTCATTTGTCATTATTTGCTTGCAAAGATGTACGAAAGAGAAACTAACGAGTGGTATAGAATGAACCATGCTTTTATGATGATGAAATCCGAAAGTGTGTTTAATTCTAGATATTTCAATTCCAGATTATATGAGGCACTGAAAGGTGACTTTTCTTCTGTTATGAGTTTTGCTCAAAAAGGAAAGAAAAATTCACAATACGGGACTTGCTGGATTTGTAATTTGGATAATCAAGTTAAGAAAATTCCAAATGAAGATTTAGTGATTTGGTTGAACAAAGGTTGGATCAAGGGACGTACTATACCGAAACCATCAATTTTGAAGGATGTGAGAAAAATAATCCGTAAAAATGATACTCTTGCCAAACGAGAAAAAATTAGAAAAGATAAAAAAGAAGAACTAGAAAAACAAAACATTGAAATGGTGAATGAAAATGTTAAGATTTATTCTGAACATTTCATAATATATGAAAAGTATGGATTTAAAAAATTCGTAGAAATTACGGGTTATGAATTCTCTCTTGAAAATTTAGTATCTCAATTTTCGAAATATGTTCAGGAATTTGTTCCGCAAAGTAGGATAAAAAGGGGAAAATGATCTAAGATGGTTCTTAGGCTCGGTTGCTAACTGAAGGGTGTCGAAAGGCATGGGGTTCAATTCCTCCGTTTTCCGCCAAAATTTGGAAGATTGACAGAACGGTAATGTGCCTCCTTGGAAAGGAGAGTCTGGTTAATAGCCTGAGTGGGTTCAACTCCCATGTCTTCCGCCAAACATAAAATTATAAAAATAAAAAGGTTACAAAATGAGAAAAGAATTTGATAGAATTGCTAGAGAGTATTTCGGTAAGAGTGTAGATTTAGATAAACTATTTCAGACATTTAAGACTTCACAAAATTGGGACAGATTACATCCAGTTGAAGACAAATCTAAAGAAAGAAAATCGAATGAAACTGTTGGTTTCTTTGAATCATTATTTGATTCGGTTAAGTATAACCCAAAACCATCAAAAAAGTTCTATGAATTGAAAAATCCAGTGAACCAAGATAACACGGAAGGATATATAGCGTTCTTAAAGAGAATGTTATCTCTATCTAAAGACGAAAATTATAAACATTTAAACTTTATTTAAAAAAGTTTGAACTTTAAGCTAACTTTAAGTAACATTTAGCTATAATAGACGTATAAATAAAAAGTTAAGTATTAAATAACTTCACTTAAACATTAAAATAAAAGGATAACTTATGAAACACGCGAAAATCATAGGTGCTCGTTAGACTTACATTTGGGTCTACTGGAGCATCTTCAACAAATAAACAAATCAAATGATTAAAATTTATTTTGAAGATGCTCCTTTAGTTCAACGGTTTAGAATACGGGGCTTTTAACCTTGGGATGACGGGTTCGATTCCCTCAGGGAGCACCATTCATAATATTTGCACTTGAAGCTTAATTGGCGAAGCACTGGACTCTTAATCCAGGGAACAAGGTTCGATTCCTTGCGGGTGTACCAATATTTTGGGTCGGTAGCTCAATCGGTAGAGCATTCCACTTTTAATGGAAGGGCAGACGGATCGTAACCGTCTCGACTCACCAAATAACAATAATCAGTGCCTTAAGTTTACTTTAAGGTTAATCTAGTATAATTCAATATAAATTCAATAAAGTAAGAATCACAGTATAAGATTACATCAATAAGTTCATCTCCTAGAGATTACCCTATTTTCAAAACATCTTATACGATTTCATCTTGTTTTATTGAGTTTACTGTGAAAACAAATAATAAATGCACAAACAAGTGACGGTTGTTGACACAAGCTGAATATGGGGATGGACCTATTTCACTGTATCCTAGTCAATTTGTTTTCGCAGTGAACTCAATAAAGTAAGAATTACAGTATAAGATTACATCACAAACGGGTTGTCGTGGGTTCGAGTCCCACACCCTCTCTTCGGGAGGGTTAGTTCAGCTGGTAGAACACCCGTCTCAAATTAACATCTTATACGATTTCATCTTGTTTTATTGAGTTTATAGAAGATAGGGTCTAACTCCCGTTGCCACTTAAGTGGTACTTACGTGTTGTAAGTGCATTTTCTCTTAAGAAGGTTTCATAAACTCAACTTAATCCTTAAGTTTAAATTAAGGTTACTAAGTTATAATACAGTTATAAGTTCATAAAAGAAAGAATTACAGTTTAAGATTACATCGCATTTTGAAGCTAACACTACATCTTCGACGCTTTCATCTTTCTTTTATGAGCGTATGCTCTTGTTCTTTAAAAATTTGTATTGAGAATCACAGTAATAGATTACATCGCATATAAATAATATGATATGGTAAATGTGTTCCGATCTTCATTAATGATAACGATTTTGGGTGACTCCCAACGACCCGAATAAGTAGGGTTGTCCTCTTAAAAATAAAAAACGTCTATTTGATCGATGCGAGGTTTACGCCTTTGACCATCCCAAATATAAAGTAATTAATGCCTATGTTCTTGGTGACAGAACTCGGTTCCTAGTGGTAATACACGGGGCTAGAAATAACGGGTGAATTCCCACTTCTATTATGTATTCATCTCGGTACAAATTCAATTCCTATTGTTATGTGAAATTACAAAATAAGATTACATCGTATTTTTTGAATAAACACAAGTTCGGGTTCGATTCCCGATATTGAAGCTGGTTGCCTATTTTCATCTTATTTGCCTTCATTCACATAACAATGGGTTTTTGAAATTATTGTTAAACAAAAATCACAGTGAGAAATTACATCGCATTGAAAGCACGTTGTCGAAGGTTCAATTCCTTCTCTTCCCACCATTTAAAATATGGGAAGATAGCTCAGTTGGTAGAGCACGTTTAAAACTTTCTCACGCTTTCATTTTGTTTAACAATAACTTCAATCCCAGTGACCTACAATGAGGTGACGATTCGTCTAATAAAGTAATTAGAACTAAAGGATATTACAATGGGAAAATTCAATAAAACTACAAAGGGTGTAAACTCTACACCAGACACTACAAACGTTGCAGGATTCGCTGCTTTTTCAAGAAATGACTTTAAAATGGATGTGGCTTCAGTTGTTCTGAACACAATGCTTAACGGTAATAACTTCTATGAATCAGAAGCTGAAAGAATTAAGAGAATTGAAGGTTTCGTTGCAGATAATACTGAAAATGGTGAATTCTTGGCTAAGGCTATGGTGTACACAAGAAATGAAGGTAACTTGAGATCTGTGTCACACTTGATGGGTACTCTATTAACTGAAAATGTTAAGGGTTCTAC
>Ga0256824_10000033_pt1 | contig 48515 bp, 52 predicted proteins | sample CV67metaG_FD_191570 | JGI IMG/M metagenome (GOLD analysis project Ga0256824, IMG submission 191570) | Hydrothermal vent microbial communities from East Pacific Rise, Pacific Ocean - CV67 | ecosystem: Environmental > Aquatic > Marine > Hydrothermal vents | place: Pacific Ocean: East Pacific Rise...
TTCGGCAGACTTCTCGTTTGCGTACTCAACAGTACCAGAGAGTGTGTAGGTGTGAGGCTCAAGCAACAAAGACTTAAGGCTTACTTCAGAGGGAGCAGGGGAAGCAAATAGGGGGATGCACGTAGCGCAAGATAAAATTAAAACCATTATTTTTTTATTCATTTGGATCCTTATATATAATACAAAGAGTATAGCAAAATATTTAAAATTAGAAACAAAAGTTTTAATTATTTACATATTTTAATTATTTTTATAGAAAAAATGTTTTTTAATATGTTTATCAGTCCATATTAGATACAATATAACATATTTAATATTTAATTTATTAAAAGAATGGCGAGTAGCTCAGCTGGTTAGAGCACTCGACTCATAATCGAGTGGTCCGGGGTTCGAGTCCCCGCTTGCCAACCACACAATAGTTGCAATAAGAAGATTTTTAAAAGTCTTTTTATTGGGGCTATTCAACCCAGCCCCATGGTGTCCAACCAAACATTATGACGGGGAAGCACCCATCCTATGTGACACCGTCATAGAATGTAAGGTAACAAACTCCTTTGGCCTTACATTCAACATGTGTAATTGTTTTTACGCCGAGACTTCATTTTATCATCAATCCTTGTGAAGATCTCGGTGTACAGGCAAATCAATCCCAATATCCCAATATCATGTAGCAAATATGTAGCAAATATGTAAGACTCTCTAGAACAAGTTTGTCTAGGGTATACGCAGCGCAAGAAGCTATGTCTCTCCTGTATAAGCCTTTTGTGTGGAGAAAATGCGAGACATGTCTAACTCCTCGTAAGTTAAGAGAGAAACCCTTTTTCAGACATGGCAGCTTCCATCGACAAAAGAAGTATGCGTACCTCCATAATAAGAATGCCTAAATTGTTAGAACCTTCTCCTTCACACTCCCCCCAAAAAGTATCCCCCCAACAATTTTTCTCTATGATCGTTCCTTTGAGGCGAATAAGTTTTTTAGCAAGCTGAGGGTTTTGAATAAACTTCAAATAAACGGCACAGCGCATGGCATCAATCCTCACCTCGCCTGCCCAGTCATCCCGGATAGCATAATCCTTGTTTAAGTGCTTTCGAGCAAGAGTTTTTACTTTTTTTGCAGAAGAAGTGGAAGCAACGAGGGCTTTCCATTTGGGATCGTGGGATTTTAGAGATTGGTATAGGTGTTCAGAGCTTATGTGTTTTGAACCATCAAATTCAAATGGGAAAAGTTCCTCAGACAGACCACATTCCTCCCCCAAGAAAGAAATTGCAGCGGGGTGCATGTTTGACAAAAAAGCCAAATCTCCCTTAAAAGAAATTTTGCTGATATCATACCCCATTGTCAACGGTCTCTTTAATCATTTTCCCAAGTTTATCTGTTGTTGCGCTGTCCACATGAAGTAAGTTATTTTTTTCTTTTTCTCTGGAGGGAATATTCCAACGAGAGACAAAAGCCTCTCTCTCTTTCATTGTGAGTTGTGCTTCTCCAGACATAATCCTATAAAGATTATCTGCGCTATAAGCACTACTTTTTGATATCTTTCTCCCTGTCTCTTCTCCTAGTGTTTCGCAAAGTTCGGCGATAACACTTTTAGTGGAACGCTCTAGTTTTCCAGCCAACAAAGCACTCTCTGCAAAATTGGAATATTCTTCTACCCATTTACTAATAAGGTGAATAGCCAAAAGTGTATTGTCAACCTCGTAAACATCCAACAAGGAATTGCTTGCAGCATTAAAGTAGGAAGCTGTGTCTACGAGATCATCTTTTGATAAATGTGATATCTTTTTCCCACACCATTTATACAGCCAAAGAATTTCCATATCTTCAAAAGAAGCCTCTCTTAGCATTTTATTTGGAAGAGGAGAACCATCCGATGAGATCATTCCCGCTTCAAGGAGAATGATCTGAAGGAGCCCATAGAAGGAGCCAGTAATAAAAGTTTTTTTGTCTTGCGTAATAGTCATATCTTCTCCTTAATCCAAAAACCAGTATATCGCAGAACTTTCCTCAGAGGATAAAAGAGAATGTTCTTCTTTGTAAGCCCAGCCATGAAGAGCCAAGTAGTGTTCTCCCAGGAGTTCTTCGCCTGAAAAACTAAGATGACTATATGTATTCATCGTAACAGCTAGTGACGCGGCACGAAGTGTGGTTTCCCCCGAATATCCATTGTCCGGGTTTTTCAGCATAATTTTCTCAACTTGATGAAGCCCATCTTCTGATGAACCTTCCTTTTTTACAGTTAAAACAGGAATGGCAGCATCCCCCAATTCTAGGTCTACAATCTCAAGAGAAAGAGAAGCAAAAAGTTTTGCGCCGATGGACTCTTTCATTTTTTCAAGAAAATACTTCTCAATCTTCATGTCCATAGCTTTGTATGGGGGTTCAATAGGGGAAGTCTCTTTATTATCGCTGTTCATAATGTTGTCCTTTTATGTATAGTATATTATAACATAAAATGAATAAAAAACAATTTAAAAATTAAAATTGGTATTTTATGCCTATGTTGACGGAATCAAAAGTAAAATCAATATTATCTGATTTGGAGGGGAGAGGTTTGTTTCCGATTATCTGAGTATAGTCAACAAAAACATCCACGGTAGAATAAACCTCGTATGAGCCCCCAATACCCCAAGAAAAGGAGTTCATGTCATCAACAACATGAGGGATACCAGTGGAGGAAATTGAAGAAAAAGACACTCCCAATAGAGTATAAATTTCAACACTTTCAAGAATGGGATAGGAAGGTTTGACATATATAGCGAATGTATTAGAGTGAATCATGGAGTGTGTGTCATCTAGAGAAGAGAGGTTTCTCCAGTAGCGACCCTCTATCGAAAGAAAGGGGGAAAGTTTATACCCACCATTAAGCATGTATGAGTTTTCTCTAGAAGAAAAAATATCTTCTGTCGCGATATCGAGAGATTGGTAGGAATACCCACCCCCTACATAAAAACTAAAGAAAGGAGAGGTTGGGGCAGATATTTTGCAATCTAGCTCGCAGGTGACAGGCGACAGAAAAACAGGGCTAACATCACCACCTCCATAGGTAAATGCTGGAATCATCAATAATGTGCCAACCAAAAGAGGGGTGAAATTTTTCATAATAAACCTTTTATTAATAAGAGAAATAAGTATAACAAAAAAAGAAGAAAAACAAAACTTTTTAAGAAGTATTATTAAAAAAAGCGTGAATAGTTCTATGGTTAACAAAAAAACATAAAAACAGTTAAAGTATTTTTTTTAAAAGACAATAATAAGAGTATACTTTTAATACAAAGGATCTAAGATGACCCCAAGAAAAACAAACCCATTAGGGGAGGAAACCCAAGCGTCAAAAATATCCAATCCGTGCGACAAAATACACGCACAACAAAAAACTAGAAGTGAGAATGTAAGAATCTACTTTTCAAAACAGAACTTTCCCCCTTGAGGGGAGTGTGATCCAGTAATGTTATGGAAAGCCATGCGCGTCACCCCTGCAAAAGTATTTTTATAGGGGGTGTCAGCAGGTAGGCACTCTTCCCCGCCTTTCAAGATATCCACAACAATAATCTATATTTATGTACTTATATGATATAATATACTATACAACATAAAAGGAAAGAATATGTACATCTTATTTGATACAGAAACTACAGGAAAAGAAACCACAGATAAAATTGTCCAAGTAGGGGCAATGCTTATTGATAATAAAAAGAATGTTCAAGTGATTGACGAGATGTGTTCCACTGAAGTATCTATGACACTGGGGGCTATGGAAATTCACGGGATAACCCCAGAGATGTTAGAGGGGAAGCCGAAGTATGCTGAAACAACTTTTAAGAAGTTACTTGATGAACTAAACACGGAAAAAAACTTTCTGGTTGCACACAACATCAGCTTTGACCTGGGCATGATCCAAAAAGAAGGCTTCAAGAATAATATGCAACTGATCGACACATGTAGGGCAGCAATGCACCTAATTGATGGCGTGGAGAGCTATAGACTACAGCATCTAAGATACGCATTAGGCTTGTATAAAACTGAAGAGGTTGAAGCTGAGGCACTGGGAGTTGAGATTAAGGCTCACGATGCGATAGGGGATGTCATGATAATGAAATTACTCTTGTCAAGACTGGTTGAGGAAGTGCGAAAAAAGTACCCAAAAGAAAACCCTATTGCTAAATTAGTAGAGCTTACGAAAACTCCAGCAATCATAAAGGTATTCAAGTTTGGAAAATACAAAGGCGAAAACATTGCAGACATTTATCAAAAAGACAAGGGCTATATTAGTTGGATGAGAAAGAATATGGATATGGACGAGAACCTAGAATATACACTAGATCAGCATCTAAAGGGGGAGTAAAAAGAAGTCCCTCCTCCCGAAAAAAGACGCAAGCACTAAAAGAGAAGTTATAAAGGGTAAAATAAGGGAAGAGAAGAGGAGTAATCATGACCAAAGAAGAAATGTTCAAAACAGGCATGGGCTCTGTTTTTGCAAAACAAGAAGAAAAGACACTAGATTCCCTAAAGATACTCTCAGCAGGATTAATCCTAGCATTTCTTTCTTCGAGTGAGGTATTAAGGATGATCGGAGGGATTGCTCTCCCTCTTGTTGCATACCTTTTGACATATTATTATCTCCATTTTCCGCGAAAACAAAAAAGAGAAGGCTTTGTTTTGAGGCTGTGGGTGATTTCAATCCTGCTGGAAGCAGGTGCAATCATCGCAGGGAACGAGATAGTTCAATTAAATATGGTATTTATCCCTGCGCTAGTATTTACTGCCCTACTATATATAGATGGCAAAGAAAAAGAAAGTGCGTATGATGGAGAGGAGAGACGGGAGCTAAGTTTTACAAAAGGACTGTTTGCTGTAGTGCTAAGTATTTTGTCTGTCGTGATTAAGGGGGGAATGGGTGGAGTATTATTTGTATGGTTCGTGGGGAGTTTTTTCAAAAAAAGCAACATAAAGGGGAATGTTGGGAAGCTCATAATCCAAACAGTTCTTCTCTATGTAGCATATCTCTCTATCTGGGGAGACTCTAGCAAGGCGGGAATAGCTACTCTAGTGGGTTCTCTGTATATACCAATAATCTATATAGCTCACAAACACGAAAGCAAGAAAAAACTACTTCAAGTAAAAGTTAAATAGGCCAGGAAAAAGTTTCTTCTTCTTCTATGTGAAGATGCTTTCTCTTAAAAGGCTTCATTGATGAATCAAAACTCTTCTTAAATTCGGCAGAATCCTTTCTTTTTATTCCAAAACCATTAAGGGGAGATGCACTCTTTGTTTGTTTCGTATTTTTCTTATGTTTTCCAAGAGAAGACACTGTTTTCTTGTCTGCTGCGCTATGATTGTGTCCAGAGTGATCGTGTCCTATATGGTTGTGTCCGGCGTGGTCATCGTGATTGTGTAGCTGGATACTTGATCCATCAGGGAGGAAAGGTTTAAAAGATTTTGAAGTAGAGTTGTCTTCTAGTTTTTGTGAGACAGAATAGGAAAAAGTAATTCCAAAAAAACTGACAAAAACTACAAAAAGTAAAGACTTTTTCATGAAGTTCCTTGATAATATAAATGTATAAAGATGGTATCGAAAAAAAAGGAAAAAGACAAACAATAAAAATATTTTTCTAAAGCGTCTTCATTTAAACCTAATTGTAACATATTCCACATATTTAAAAGGCAGTTACTATATTAAATATGGTATAATATACAATACTATAAATAAGGAAGAGCTATGTCAGAACCAACAGATAAAGAGTTATACGAGAGAATGATTAAGGTTAAAGAAACCCAAAAAGAAAATATTTTAGAGTATGGAATGTCGGTGATGGGCATACAACAAGAAAATGATAGTGAAGGAAAAGCAGTAACGCCTTGCTTTTCTTACTCTGTTGGTATTTCAAAAACATTGAAAGCCCCAGAGGTGATATTTTTTGGAATACCATTTGGCTATGGGAAAATGTTTTTGGACACGATTTACGCAAAGATAAAAAAAGAAGGACAGTTTCCTCTCGGAAAAAAGATCACACAAATTGCCAATATGCCTGTCGTGTTTCTTCCTGTAAGCAAAGACATTGCTTCTGGGTTTATGTACCAAGCAAAGTCTTATTATGCAGAAGTTGGGGGAGATTGGGAGGCTATCCAGTTGGTGTTTCCAGATAAAAATGGAAAGTTCGATTGGGAAGAGGGTTCAGACCCCTCTCACTCTGAGATTGTGAAAATTATAGGTGACACAAGCGTTGTGAATTGGTAAGAGATGACTGTAGGGAATAGTGAAATTCAAAAACAAATGAGTTTGAAGAATATCCAAAGGAGGATAGAAGATATACTCCAAGAGGGTCGGTCGGAAACGATGAAGGGAAAGGACGTTGCCGAAGCCATAGGATTAACTTCAGCACAACTTTCTACTCACAGAAGAAGAGGCTCTATCCCATTTAAAAAAATATCCGAGTTTTGTGCAAAAAATAAACTAAGTATAAATTGGGTTATTTTCGGGCAGTCAATGAGGGAAATAAAAAAGGACGAAAGAGAATTAATAAAGCTTACGTTACTGGATGGAGAAGGTCCACATTTACCAAAAAGAAAAATATCTGTTGATCCAAGATACGCAAAAGAAATAGATATGTCAGGTGGAAATATCGAAGCAATTAAGATGTATGGAGAGGCGATGAAGCCAACCTTGAAGGACGGCTCAATTGTTTTGTTTGATAAAACCAAGACAGACATACGAGGTGGAAATATTTTTGTAATGGAAGCTTCTGGTCTATTTTTTGTAAGAAGACTTACGGAAACTCACACGGGAGGGATAAATGTTATTTCAGAAAACCCCCTCATGGAACCCCATGAAATCCAAAAAGAAGATGCTACAATACTGGGAAGAGTAGTAGCTATAGCTAGAAAAATATAGAAAATCAAGGTGATATAAGATGTGTAAAAAACTGGTAACTAAACTAATAAATTTACTCTCTTTTCTGAGAAGAATAGATATAGGATTTACACATACGCTAAAAGGGATCATTCTCTATCTTGTAATAGCTTTTGCAGCACCCCTGTTTTTAATGAACAATAGCAACAAGGTTTTTGTGGGTGTCTATCTTTTGTTCTCGCTGTCTAGTTTAATTGTATTGGGTCTGATTGTAATGGTTCAGAACAAAAAGGAGACCAGCATAGAGATTCAGACAAAAAGGGTGTGCTTTAGGGGGATCCTAATACTAAGCATAATTCTAATGGGGGTTGCTGTTTTCACTCGATAGCCATCCCACTTCCTCTTCCCTTCTTGATTAAGCCACACACACTATAAATATGATATAATATACTATACAAGGAATGAACATGAAAAATAAATATTCTAAACGGCTTTTGGCTCTCGTGATGGTATCGGTGTTTGGTCTCTCAGGGTGTGTTACTGGTGCAGGGAATGGAGCTTTGGTTGGTGCTACAGGAGGTGCGGTTTTAGGAAGCCTAGTAGGGGGCTATTATAATCCGATGGCTCCTTTAATTGGTGCAGCTCTCGGGGGAGTAGTGGGCGCAGCAATAGGAGACAATGAAGAAAAAAGAGCCTACAGAAGAGGAGAGTATCCTCGGGAAAAACAGGAAAGATATTCTAACTCATCCTATAGTGGAGGGTATAGTAACAGCTCATCTTACAATAGAGGGTACGGAAGCAACTCCTCCTATAATAGAGGGCAGGGAGGTGGTAGTTATTTTAGAGGGGGGCAAAGGGGAAATAGAGACTCTCGCCATCCAAGATATCGAAATACTCAGAACCGCTCATCTTCAGGGAGGTCTGGATTTGAAAATGCCAGAGCCAACAAAGGTAGGGGGTCGATGCGTACAAAAAAAGGGAGTACCTCTTCCCGCACTAAAAGAAAAAGATATCCAAAGAATGACCATAGAAACGATATAAAATATAAAAAAAGACATCGGCCTAGCAAATGATTTTGATAAAAGTTGATTAATTCTAGAATTAACTATATAATAGAAATATGAAAAAAATAATATTCGCAGCGTGTGTAACATCAATACTCTCAGCAGAATGGTTATACCTGAAGCTATCAACTGATTACTCTCTTCAGGAGGCAGAAAATCAAGTGCTTCAGGAAAAGGCTTCTTTGGCAAAGGCAACCCTAGAAAAGCAAAGACATAGGGAAAGTACCAGAGTTAAGAGACGACACTCTTCTGAGTTCTTCCCTGACGGTGACAATGGCCCAAGATTGGTAGAAGCCGAGAATATAGGGACTACTGAACATGCAGAGGTTTCAAAAAGTATTAAGAATGTAGCTACCACAAAGAAAATGGCTTCCAGCAAAAGAACCAAATCCTCCCCGGTAAAGAACAAGGCAGTTATTGCTTATGCTAAGAGGTTTTTGGGGCTAAGGTATAAATACGGCGGAGAAAACATTAAAAAAGCCATAGACTGTTCTGCCTTTACAAAGCATGTTATGAGAAAGAAGTGCAACATAAACCTTCCAAGAACAGCAGCCATGCAAGCTTCTTCAGGGAAGCACGTAGACAAGAAAGATTTAAGGGCGGGAGATCTGGTGTTTTTTAAAGAAACATCGAGACACGCTTACATTTCTCATGTTGGGATAATGATCTCAAAAACAAAATTTATCCACGCATCGTCTGGTGCAAAAAAAGTTACAATAACAAGACTATACAAACCGTACTATATTAAACACTATTTTGGAGCAAGAAGGCTTTAACAAATAAGGAGAAGATGTGTCACAGAAAAAAGCAGAAGATTGGTTTGCCTCGCAGGTGCCAAAAACACTACAGGAAATAGAAAAAATACAAAACAAAGATGAAAAATCAGTTCAGCTAATGATCTTGCAGTTTCACACCCCTTCAGGAGGATAGGTCTCTGTCGCTTAGTTTTGGAAAAAACACTAAGATCATCCTCAACAAATAGTTTAGAATTCTCGAACCATATCAAAACATACTTTCCTCTTATTAAACCTCTATTCTTTCCTTGCTATTTCGCTCCAGTCTCACCTTGTATGAACCTTTGATATAGTCCACTAAAGTAGAATCTTCACCCAAAAAAGATCCCGCATAGATATCCCACTTATAGACGGGAGACTGACTGACAATAACGGTTGAGGATTCTCTCATTCTGGGACGGATAAAGGATAAACACTCAACGTCCTTCTCATCCAAAGTTGGATAGATGCCGAAATCGTCCACGATAAGAAGTTTATATTTAAAAAATTCCTCAGTCAGTTCGAGGTACTCTTTTTCACTCTTCATAGAAGAGATTACATCATAAAGATCATGAGCAGACAGGTAGAGTGCAGAGATCCCTTTCATTTTGGCGTTCTTCAAAATATTTTTAACATAAGTTGTCTTTCCTGAACCAGCCTCTCCGGTAACAATAGCGTTTTTGCCTTGCTGTATAAAATTAAGACTTTCTAAAAAATCAGGGTTAACGATCTCCCCGAAACTGTAAGGTTCTGATGGAGTAGAAGTTGCAGGATGTTTGTTGTTGGTCGGCTTGCAAAGCTTATCATTTTTTAATGCAGCAGAAAGGCCACTGTAGCTTCTGTACCCCAGAGATTTTGAAAGGGTTTCCAGGACGGAAGTGTGTTTTAGGGGATGTTCTTTTTTTGAAAGAGATACAATCTCTCTTGCAATCGATTTGATGTGTTTTTCTGTAATACTAAGCATCGTGCTTCCTTGTTATGTGTATTGTCAGGGTATATATGTGTATTGGTTCTCATTAATACCTTACCTGTCAAAATAACCAAGTTTGGCACCAGTTTAACGCATCAATTTTTACCAGACCTTTTTAGGCGAGAACGATAGGAAATTGAAACCTAAGTTGAATTATATCATATTTTTACGATAAATAAACAAGCTCAACTTTAGTATTAATAGTGTATAATATACTATATAAAGGAGAGTATATGAAGTATGAACTAAGAGACCCCGATGGGGAAACTGTTTTTTTAAAAGACATAGGGGAATTGACTGACCTGGCTATGGAGATGGCAGAAGAAAATGAGATGGAGGCAACAAATAGCGGAGACTGGAAAGATTTTGTAAAAGAAGGAAAACCAGCTTCAGAAAAAAGCTTCTTTTTTTCAGAAATAAAAGAAGATATTGTTGAGTCATCATCGTTCAGTCTTGCGTCAGAAATTTTAGGAGTAGTTGGATACCAAGTTTTTGCTTTGTATGAAAAATATAAAATAAGAATAGTGTCAACTGAAGCTATCATTGGGGGACTGAGAGATCAGGACCAATATTTCACGCAGCTTGCAACAGGAACGTGGGAGGTTTCAGAATTTGAGGCATCCACACTTGAGGGAGAGGTGATTTGCTACTTTGGTTCAGAGGTTACAGGAGAACAGGAGGTCTATGTAAAAGAAAATGATGATGGAGAACTTATTCCTTGGGACTCGAAAGAAGGGGACTCCACAAGGCTGTGGGGAGATCCTGAAGTGCTAATAGAGGCTAAAAGAAAAGAGTTAGCGTCTGTTCCAAAGGCGAAGTATCTAGACTATTCGGAAAACTCGTGGCTTACGGTGTGGATTAAAAACAAAGACGGGGTGGATTTGGGAGAGGCAACAGAAGAGATGGAGGCAATAACAGAGGACTTCATACATGGAAGAGTTGAAGATATGAAGGATCTGGAAAAAGGTGTCTTTAGTGATGTAGTGGAGGCAATTAAGGTTTTTGAGGAACAAAATAAAGTCGCTTCCGAGTGAGAACAGTTTCAAAACTCCAGAGGAGGATAAGCGTAGAATTAGTACTGAGAACTTTCAGAAAAAAGAATATATCAAAGACCCTATGTGTTTTTCAAAAGACGTCATAGCTGCTATACTTGCTCTTGATAAGCTTGGGCTAACTTTGGTTTCTTCGGAACCTATTCAGTCTAAGAAAGTTTGATTGAGGGTTTTTAAATTGGGGTTATATTAATCTTTATATGGTATAATATACTATATAACAAAAGGATATGATATGTCTAACCCAGAAAGAATTAAAGCCATTATTACAAAAGAACTCCCAATGAAAAGAGGTGAGAAAAGAGTTTGGATAGAGACTCAAAAAATACATGATACTGATATAGCAAAACAAGGGTATAAGTATGAATACAACCTCAACTATAAAACTAAAAAACTAACGATCACTCCAGTTGAGAATGGAAAAGAGAGAAAGGTGACACTCAGAAAAAAGAATAATATGCCTGTGATAGATGTGAATAACAAAGAGATGACAAAACTGTTCAAAGACACAGAGAGAGTCACTATCAAGATATATGTCTCTAAAATAGTAATAGAGCCACTCAAAGAAGAGATGGAGCAAAACAGAGCTAGAAGAAAGCTCAAAACTAAAAAGCCCACCTTCATAGATTTATTTTCCGGTGGAAGTACTCTCGCAAAATCTTTGCAAGACTCAGGAATGGAGTGTGTTGGGGCAGTCGAGATAGAAAAAGACAATGTATTTGGTTTTGAGTTGAATCTCCCAAACGCCATGACATACACCTCATCTATCGCAGACGTAGATTGGAACCTAATGCAGGATGCAACAATCATCTCAGTTGCTCCACCGTGTACGAGCTATTCTATCGCAGGAAAGAAAGATGGGGAAGATGGGGACTCTGGATTATTTGGAATCTTCACGCTAAATGCCGTAGAAATTATCAGACCGGGGATACTCATTCTTGAAAACACACCTCTTTACAGAGACTCATCAGTATATAAGACAATCAAGTTTGTATTGAATCTGAGAGGATACAAGATCACAGATGCCATTCTTGATGCAACAGCTACCGGAGGAATGACAAAAAGAAAACGTCTTTGTATGGTGGCGACAATGGCAGATAAACCTTTTGAGTTTGACCACAGTAGAGAATTCACTTTTAAATCTGTAAGAGACATTTTAGAGGTTGAGATAGAAGACAGAGTGTGGCTAGATGAACACAATTCAAAGACAATGAAATACTCACTAGAAGTAGAGAAGAAACATAAAGCAAAAGGGAATGGTTTTAAACTAGGTAGAGTTTACCTAGATAGCACACTGCTTCCTTCTGTAACTGCCGGGTATTATAAGGGTCGCCTCACAGACGCGATATTGGTTCACCCCAACGACGAAACAAAGTTTTCATGGTTCACTCCTAGAGAATTAGCGAGAATCAATAGCCTCCCAGACAACTTTAAATTGCCATCAATAAAAACAAGAGCAGGAATTATAATCGGACAAGGTGTAGACTATAGTGCTTTTAATAAAGTAGGAAGAGATGTATTGAAGCACATGAAGGCAGCATAGTATGCCTACAGTTTCAGTAACAGCAGAAGATATCCTTTACCACGGCTCAGATAGGGCATTTAGCGTCTTTAATGACTCAAGGGTAACAAAGGGTAACGAAGCTTGTTTGGGAGAGCTAGGGTTCTTTTTTACACCTGACGCAGAATTGGCAGGAGACTTCTGTAAAGAAGAGTGGTATTCCAAGGAGAGCAAATACAAAAATGGGGCTTGTATATATCCGGTTAGAGTAACGCTTCAGAGTCCGTATATGATTGCCCCGCTAAGACTGATTCAGATATCGAATAGTGGAGATAATGCGATAGGAGAGTTTAGAGAGAAGCTTATTGTTAATGGATATGATGGTGTGATAATCGAGAAGGATGATGAGAGTCCAGACTTTATCAAGGAGCTAGGCGAGTTCCGGATGGAGCAGGTGGTGGCTTTTTATCCGGAGCAGATCAGAAGTATTTGGAAGGGATAGCAGTTGAGGTGGAGTTTCGTTAGTAAAATAAAAAGCTTCTCACAAAACTATAAAACTTCTCACTTAAGCCGTATTTTAATATGTTTAATGGTATAATATATTATATATAAAACTATACCAAGCAACACACGAAAAGTTAACTCACGGTGAGTTAAGTCTCGAAATTAGAAAGGTTTAATGTGGACAAATTTAAGATCATTTACATAGATGCAGATAATAGAGTTTGATTAAAATACCTTGTTACTACTTGGGCTTCACTTCTTATAGACTATGACAGCGAACAAAATACCCTGGAGCAGGCAAAGAACTGTGGAAGGCATGATGGATACGAAGATTGGGACACAGAAACAGATTGTTTTGATCTTTCAGATTTTTCATATTAAGAAGAGAGAAGTAGCTTTTGCTTCATTTTCCCTCCAACAGCATACTCCATCATCTCTAGGAAATCATCAAGACAATACTTCTTGCCGTACATATCACTCTCTCGTCTAGAATACAGCTCATTAAGATCCTTTATTTAATATTGGGAAATTATAGCAAAAATAAAAAGGAGAAGAGAATAGGACTTTTATGGATATATGGACTTCATGACACAAAATAGAGAGATACTATGTAATATGTATTCATAATGAATTCATTTCCCATTTCCCATTCCCCGTTCATGGTGAATGGGTTTTTGCCTGACTAGAGACAGTGTAGGGATATGAAGAGTGGTGGCTATAAATAAGGTGCTTAAGAAAATGTTATTGATGAGGTCCATTTGATTACTTAAATATTTTTTAAGACATATATATGATAAATATGATACTATTTACACATATTTTAGTAAAAAGGATCATTATTATGAAGGATATAGTTTGTGAAATAGTTGGGATATCCCAAGGTAGCTATTATCGATGGAAGCAAGAACGTCCGATTATAAATTTGCTTGAAAAGTATTGTAATCAAGAAGATTTACAAGAATATTTGGATACCGGTAGAATTGAAAAATTTGAAAAAAACTTTCAACACAACGATGATATGGAGGACTTTTTTTTAAAAAATGGTTTGATGAAAATAGAAATTTATGGTACACAGAAGAAAATACCATTCTTTATTTCAATTAAACAGGTATTGAATTTTGAACCAATCGAGGCAGTATTGCCTGTAAAAACATTTTTAAAAGTTTTGACAAACAATAATGTAACTGATTTAGACAGTTTTAATTTCATACTTACCAGCCAAAGAGTAGCGGAAGAAAATTGGAGACTTATAATTATGGATTTTATTTTAAATAAGTTGTCAAAAAAAGAATTGAATGTTATGATTAAAAATAAGAAATATGTGACAGAATATTTAAACTCCCTTTCCCATCTTAATTGCTAGAGTGCGTATGCTGTGAAGAAAAAACAGATGCAAAGCATAAATAGGTTTCAAAAATGAACTTATATTCTTTAGATGTCAAAGATGCCAATAAGAGAGCTTTCAGTACCACTTACTGAAGCAGAGTGCGGAAGAGTTACGGGTGTTATGTTAGGCAAGATGGGAAAAGACTCCAAATACAAATAAAGAAGCACAGGTGGAGATATTTTAGAAGAGTATTTGGTATATTGTGGCATAATCACCTATGGATTTCAGCCTTCCACCTGCTCTCGCCAATGATGGTACAGGGAAATGAGCTTTGTTTCTACTCACTTTATATTCGATCTTGAGATTGGTATATTTTTTTGTAACGAGAGCGCAATTGTTTTACCTTTTCAAAATATCAATATAAAGGAATCCCTTATGAACTACGCTAAACTACCTTCTATACAAGAAGCAAAGTCAGAAGCAAAACAGCTCAGACTAGAAAACCCTCTAATTAAAAATCACGCAGCATCACTCGAAGCTTTGGCTAAAAAGTACAAGTACAAAAACTGGAATATTCTCAGGGCAGCCATTGAAAAAGAAAAGTATCTTATGAGACCAAAGAGCACCGAATGGTATGAGCAACACACTCGGATAGTATTAGATGATCCTCCAGCTACCCTCTTTTCTTTTGGTTTAAGAGATTTTGTTTTATACAATGCAAGACTAAGAGGACATAGGCGAAAAGATAAGGTGTTAGGTCTAAATATATTCTTCTCAGGGGATATGCTAAGGTCTGTTTTATATTCTGCACACGACATCCCGGATGAAAATGAATTAGACTTAGGTGGAACTATTGACGAAATACTAGGATTTCTTCCTCGTTTTTTATTTGAAAGCACAAAGACCCCTGCACCATACGAAGAGATGAAAAAACAAGAAAAGTTTGACAGGATAAAAGAAGTCACTATCAGACCTTTCAGAGAAAGCCTTTTTGAAGGGATCATCCGATCTGATCTAGAAGAAGAACTTCCAGGCGATGAATCTGATATTTTTGCAATGGCAGAGACGATTGATGTTATGCACACACTTGATGATGAGTTTTATCCACTTTTTTCAAAATCTGACAAAGATATTCCTTATGAGCTGTACTTCCAAGAAAAGACGGCATTCATTCCTGAAGGAAGCTTTAGTATCTTCTCCGATAAGGATATAGAATTCGCTGTATCTGAACTTAAAAGGAGGCTAGGGAACACACAAAAGGGGGTCTTTGAGACCTATGGACGTGTTGTTTTCCTAAATCCAGAAGCTAGAGAAAGAAGTAACTTTTTTACACTTTGTGTACGTGACCTTAAGGAGGCATCATGAGAACGAAAAAAAATACAATAAGAGCACCAAAAAACTTTCAACTAAAAAAAGAAGAAGCTGATAAATTACGGCATTCAGGAGAGGGTAAATATGTTGAAAAAACATATTCCCATGAAGACTGCACTGCAAAGGTAAAAGAAAAAGACGGGTACATCATTGTCTCATATCGAGATCGCGTCGAGGGGATGTACATCCCAGACAAAATTTCCAGATACAAAGTAGGGGATATTGTAAGGATCAGAGAAAGATTCTGCATTGGAGAGTATGGAAAGAAGCAGATGTTGTCTGAATGTCCAGAGGATGATAGGGAAAACCATAAGTGGGGAGTCACTGCATGTAAGGCGACTGAGGCAACAATGAAAGGAAATATTGTTGATATTGTTTTAGTGGGAGAAGAGGGAGGAAAAGGTCTTACCTTTGAGTATACATTGAAAAAAGTATCCTAATTTCACAAAAAAGACATAAGTAATTATCTCAACTTACTTATGCCGAAGATGAAAGTACATGTCTATTTGTATTCACTCATCCCATATTAGAGAGTATAATCAATAACCTCTTTAGCTTCCTCTTCTAGCTCCCGGATCAACATGTCCTCCAAGAAAGAAGAGAAGGTTTCTACGGACTCCTTTGTTCTCTCTCTTTGTATTAAAGCAAAAGGAATTTGTAACTCAACCCATCTATCGTAGATCACCTCTAAATCTTCTCTGTCAAAAAGATGTATCATAGGGGTTCGCTCTTCCAGCGGTAAGTTCCTTGTCAAGTCCTCCATAAAAGACTCTTTTGTGTCATGGAATTTTATCATCGATGAAATACTTTTGTAGGAGTCTATATACATCTTGACCCACCCCTCTGTCTCCGCTCTATCTAATTCGGAGATTTCTTTTAAATCCACAGGATAAGTTTTACCCAGGTTCCCATTGTTCAGTTCGTTAAAAATAAAATAGAGGGATTGTTCTCTGTACGAAAACTGCTGTATATCCAAGTCTAAACTTAGAAAAGGTTTTTCCTCATAACTAGCAGTTTTCCATAAGTTTTTTAAATATACAGCAAGTTCTGTCACACTTTTTATTTTCCCGGAAGCTACAGGGGGATTAGGGTCGTTGTAGACACACTCATCAGAGATCCTACCAAAGGCATATTTCTCCAAGATGTTAGAGGCCTCCAAATCATAGAGAGAGATTACTTTAGCTCTTGCAAGCTCCACAGCAAAAGGCATAGCGATATCTATCTTCAAGAATGAGAGAAGCGCCCATACATCTCCTTCATTTTTCAAGAGCATCCCCTTTTTTACATAAGGCAACTTGTCAATGTTTTTTACCGCGTCCATAAGCAGTCGATGGCCCGAAAGCAAAAAGAAATCGGGTTGTCCTGCCTGTAAAAGAGCATTGTATTTAAGATGTTTTTCTGAGTGGAGTTTGACATCTTCCATAGTAATAGGAAAGATTGCTTCTCTCAGGAAAGGCTTTATTGAATTGTAGTTACGGTATCCATATTGTTGCGAAACCTGTTCGAGTGCGTGGGTATGCTTTAGCTGAGCATCTTTCTCTTTAAGTGCTTTTGCTTGAGCTTTGAATGCGTCTATGCTCGGGAGAGCTGTAGTAGTGTTTGTGTTCTTCATTGGAATTAACCTCATTTCTTAATGTTGTTAAATGGCCTTTGGAGATGCTTTCGTTTCCCCGCCACAACTTTAAGAAGGACGGTTTAAAAATTCTTAATATAGGTTTTTCCATACCCGTAGGTGAAAGCGGATAGAGCCTAATTCTCTGAGACCATTGTAGCAAAAAAACCTAAAAACAATAAATCTTTTTAAAAAGATAATATTATCAGATTCTTTCTAAAAATCGTTCAGCAGTGAGTTCAGCAAAGGTTTGACGAGTAGCGCACAAAGAATAGAATTCAGGAAAAAGACCTTCACTTATCGCACTCTCAACCTCTCTATTAAATGCTGTTGAGCGATCAGTTGGGCCCCCTATATGACGAGACAAATAAGGTTTCATGCAGTAGTCAAAGGTATCTGGAAAAGCATTCTTCTCCCCTGATTCAAGAAAAATTTGAGCATGTGTAAAGTCACACAAGGTAAATGCCACATCACGACAAACATCAAAAGCAAGTCCATCTATTGATGCGTTCACGCCGTTCTTGTAGAGAATTTCTCCAAGGGAGGCAGAATGATAAGCATAAGACGCGCCTTTCTTCATGTTTCCGATGTAACAGTATAAGATGCTTAAACCAGATAAAAGGGAAGGGTATAAATCTAAAGTCACTATCTTTTGTTCAAGTGCCTCGCCTACGGAAATTAGCTCTTTAATGGGAACGATATCTATTTTCATGGGATCAAGAGCAGTATGTATTGCGCTGATAGATATCATGAAATCCCTAATCTCCTTTTCGTCCGAGGCTTGGATAGGGAGCATTTTACTGTGAACATGTTCAGCATCAGGAGAAAGTTTTTTACGATTAGTAATAGTGTGTTCAGGCTTTTCTATCTCAATCTTTTCCAGGGAGGACTTAAAAAATTCATTAAATTCATCCTCCAGCACACCAGAGGGAATAGAACGAACTTCCTCGTTTTTAGTGCTTTCTGCTATAAGGTGTGGGCGAATTGTTTTCCAGTTTTTAAAGCCATACTTTTGAGAAAGCTTTGATAATGCCTGTCCGTGCTTCTTGATTGTGGAATCGTTTTTAAAAAGTTCTTTTGCTTCATTTTTGAAATCTATAAAAGAGGGTAGTATTGTAGGGGGGCTCATAATTTTTCCTTGAATTAATTGTGTATCTATATAGTATTCTCATTGTATATTTTTACTTCAATTTAGAATTATAAAGTCAAAGTGTTTATAAAAATATTGTGTCAATATTTAGCAGATTTGTCATACCAATTAAGGCGAGAACGAGAGGGTAACTAAAAGCCCTTTAAAAAGTATAGCAGAAAAACTTAAAAGCAATAAAAATACGCAGAAAGAAGTACAAAGAGTGTGTTGGTCACATTATGATATTTTTTCAATATCTACACTTTCTTGATCTACAAAAGTTTTAAACTTATCCAAGGCTTTTATTAAGATATTATCGGCATAGTCACAATCTGAAGAAGAGACCTTGCATTGACCTTCTTTTTTTGCCATTTTTGGGGTATGGGCATTCCCTTCCTCTTGTAATTTAACCGCAGGAGAATATCCCGGCTTCCAAGCAGAAATAAAGGGGAATCTGTCTTTCAAGGACACTAGAATACCTATCCCTGAATAGTCTAAGTCCCCCCAAAAAAAACTCTCAAGTTCATCAGTGGATTCCTGATAAAACCAAGAAAGAAACTCATCCTTTCCCTCAGAAGAAAAGGCACAACTCTGTTCAAAGAACATTCTGCTCCCAGACCTTCTTCGTATTCTTTTTGCAGAAGCTTTATACCCCGAAGAGTAAATAATTGCCATACCTGAGAACACAGGGTTGTCACTTTCTATTGCAGCATTAAAGGTATCAAGATTTTCTATAAAAAGTACTTGAGTGATCTTTTTTGAAAAAGAATAAACATTCAGCATGACCAAGGGTGCTTTTAAATTAAAGGCATCCACAATGTCTTCTCGGTTGTCGAAAACCTTCGAGAGACCCCAAAAACATTTTGAACTTTCTTGTCTCGACGTACCTTTATGGCTACTCTGAATAGCCCACTCATCAAACTTTTTAATGACATCAAAATGAGACTTCCCCTGTATAAACAAAGGTCTAAATGAGAGGAGTTGTTGTGCAGTCAAGCTCTTAAAAGGGTAGTCGAAAACCGATTCTTCCCACTCATTCTTTTTTATAGGTCTTGAATAGAATACTCGCATCGCTTCTTCCCACGAGACATTAAAGTAAAGCCTAGCTCTTCTCTCAACAAGAGGCAAATGTTTTCTTCTGACAGGACAGGTTAACTCAAAAACCCCCTCTTGACACAACTTATTTATGGCCTTTTCAAGAATTACATCCTCTCCGTAACTTTGAGGGAAGAATATCTCCGGGAAATCTGTTTTGTCTATAGACACATAAGTTTCTCTCTTCCTTTCACAAAAGGGGATGTCATCAGCTTTATCAAGCAGGTGCATAACAGTCCTCTTGATTGCTTCATTGTTAAGGAACATGGTTATTGAAGCATTTATTACCATCCAAATAACTCCTTGGCTTCTGTCTCTATCTCCTCTATAATTCTTAGATCTTCTTTTTCGTAAAGCTTTTTAATCTCTTCCCCATTTGATTTTCGGGGCTGGACCCATATTTCGTAATCAAGTTCCCCGTTCTTTCGATTTTCCAAAGGCATTTTTGTAAAGTGATATCCATCAAGATCTAGGTTTAGGAAAGAGCCTATATGTTTTGTCGGCATAGCAAATACAATTTGGAAGCCCATTGTCTCATTCAAGTAAGAAAGAATCTCTTTTGCCCGTTTTTCGTTTGTCTTAGAGAAGGACTCATCCATAAATACGGATTCAAGAGCGTTACCACTCATATCCTTTGCTCGTAGAGCTGCATGAAGGTTGATAGACCTAATAACGTAGTAAGACGTTTCTCCCTGTCCTCCTGACATCTTTCCGTTACGGCTTAAAGATATTTCATTGCCACTATTGGTTTGAATAATGTCATAGTTATAGTAGTTCCGATAGTCTGACAATCTCTCCAGTTCAGCACCTCTTTTGTCACTGTCTTTTATTAATTCGGTGAGTCTCTGCGTTATCCCCTGGTATTCATCGTCGTAAATAGCACTCAAAAGAGAGTCACCACTTGCGGCAGCTTTAAGTTCATGGATTGATTGGAAATATTTTTTATACTCTTTAAGTTCAGGATCAGGATCAAGCGTAGAAACAGCAAATTTATCACTACCAAAGCTATGCTTGCGAAGCGACCCGTTAAGACTATTAATACTTTCTCGTCCCTCTTCAATGTGCATGTGGATAGTGTTACAAAAATCATTAATGAAAGTTCTTTCAAACTTCTCATTAGCTTCTTCTATCTTCTCTCTATGTACAAATGACTGAGCCTGGGTAAGTGTTTTTTTCTCTTCGATAAACTTTTTACTCAAGCCCACGAGGTCAGTAAAGATGGGTAGACTGTCGTGTAATCTTCTATGAAGAAAATCAAGGTTGACTTGTACTTTTGGGGAGTCTTCCAGTTCTCTGTTAGTGTAGTATTGTATAAAATTACTCCACTCATTTATAACCACCGCTTCAAGGGCATCTGGAGCGCCCATCTTCCTATTCCCGAGTTCTTCTTTGATCAGGTCGTAGTGTTTGATGAAATCCTCATCACTCATCCCTTTATATATTCGACAAATTGATTTATACTCGTCACTTTTATCCTGAAATAGGGTTTCAATTCTTACTAATTCTGTCTGTTGGTTCGACTCAATTTCACCTTTTCTCTTTATTAGCTCTTCGTGAATACCGGAACTTTTAAGAATAGTTTCAATACTAAAAGTCAAGCTTTTTTCGGCATCTTTATATCTCGCGATATCTTTTTGTATCTCATCAAAACTTTTGATATCCATCAGAGACAGTTTTCTTTTTACCTGAAAGTATTTTTCAAAAGACTTCGATAGGTTCTCATAGTGTGTATTGTTTGAAGATAGGTTTTTATGCTCCGATTCAACACTAAGAAACAAGTCAGCAGTTTTCCTAAGAACAGCTCTTTCGCTTTCTGCTTGGTTAAATTTAGTAGTGACTGAACTTTCCTCTTGGAACAGATTTTCAAGAGTCTTTTGTCGTCCTCCTGTTCCAAGGATATATCGTGGCATTTTAAGCCTACAAGATGACATGGTGTTTCCACTTGCTGAGCGGCAATCCTTCATAACTCCTCGTCTACTCTTTTTCAATTCATCAGGATCATCAACGGTCAATACATTTCCGTATGTAGCAAGGATATAGGCTTCTGCTACAGGATGAGTAAAGCTCAAGAGTCCTGCCATAGAATTTTCTTTAACAGTTCTCCCTGAGATATTTATCTCCCTGATTACCTTAGTCCCCTGTATGATTTTAAGACCGAGTTTTTTATCGTTGGCAACATTAAGTGCTGATATCTCATGGTCAGTATCTACAATGATGGCGTACCTGCTGGTATTCAAAAAACCTTCAATAGCCTCTCTCCAATCAGTAGACTCAGGATTGATATCTACGTGTTCATAAAGCATACTGAAGCCTACATCAGGAAGGGCATCTTTTAGTATCTCAAAGTCTTTCTTTTTATCCGAAGGAAGATGAATTACATTACTCTCCAGATCCTGTATTTCATCCCGTATCTCGTTTCTTTTAATTCTTAGCTTTTCTCTTAGGGCTGTATTTTTCTCGCTCTTTTCACTGAGAGAACGGCTTATTCTTGTTAAGTCATTACTGTCATGCAGGGTGTTAATATGGTGAGAATAGGAAATAAGACTATCATCAAAAGAACGAACCATGCTCTGCATCTTCTCATCGTCTATGTCTGACTTGGAAAAGTAGTTAAAAAAGGAGAAATCACTTATGTCACTCAAGACGGTATTTAAGCCATCAAAAAGTTCATAAATCCCATCCACAGGCTGACTTCTCCCAAACAATTCCAAAACATTGTTTCTAAATAAACTGAGTTCATTCACGCGACCGATCAAAAAAGAACCTTTAAGCTTAACAAATTCTTGATTACTTAATTCGAGAGAAGATTGAAGCTCGCTGTAGTTTTTAAAATTCTCATCGCTTCCCATCTTAGCCTCAAGAGTATTGATATTCTCGCGAGCAGCTTCAATGCCCTCTTTATGCTTTTTAATATCCGATTCATACTGTTTTAAATCAATCTCGGCTTTCACAAATTTTTTATTCTGTTCCTTAATTTTTTTATACTGCTCTTTTACAACAGAAAAACTATAAGTAAAATGATCTTTTTTGCTTCCATACCATTTGTCTATCAACGTGTGGCTTCCTAGAATAACTTTATCTACAAGCTTTATTCCAGCCTCAATGTCAAAAGCCTCCTGTTTTGCACGATCAAGAGACCGAAGAGCCTCTGATAAACTAATGACTTGTTCTTTCATATTCTTTGGTTCTAAAAACTCATTTCTGACAAAAGAATTGATATCGTCAACAGGCTTAGCATTGATAAAATTACAAAATGACTTTGCAGCACGTTTGGCGTGAGTCCCATTAGCAGATTCCTTGCCCCATAGATGACCATATAAGCCATTAAGGAAGTCTTCCTTACCTCTGTACTCTATTACGTTTATTTTCCCGTATTTTTGAGCAAGTTCGCTATATAAAAGAGAACACCCGTGAAGCATATCACTCTCGCCAACAAAATCTTCAATAAAAACCTCAGCACTCTTAACAATCAAGAACCGCAGATCATCGATCCTCGGGACTTTATTCCCTTTTCTCATCTCAAAAGAAACCGAGATATTCAAAATAGCGGTAAAAAGATTTTCGGGTTCATCTTTAGAGGATTGAAAAGTAAGTGCAACAATGCCTGTACAACCGTTTGGACGAGCAAACCGAAATTGATCCTCTCCAGAGATATACCCTTCAAGACTTCGGTATTCTTTGTTTCTCTTTTTATTCTGTGACTCATCCTGACCAGCGTTATATACGATAATATTTTTAAGCGCACCACCCATGATAGTCTGAATTGCATCACCAAGCGAACTCTTTCCAACACCTGTTTCTCCAGTGATAGCAGTAAGGTCTCCAAATGGGTATTCGCCATTAGGAACAACCCCCCAATTTATAGTAATAAGTTTTTTAAATTTCATTTTCTTCCAATTCTTCTGGCTTTTCCAAATCAGCTAAATAAGCTCGCAGTGTGTCTTTTGGGAGTAGCCCCGTAATATGCGCTCTTATAACCAAAGGATTGTCTCCATCAAGAAACAAATCTTTATTAAAAGTAACGGCTCTGAGTTTCTTTAAAGTCTTTAGTGCATCGAGGCGAATAGTTTTTGAAGGAGAGGGTTCATACCCAGTAAATGTAGCGAGGGCGATTCCAAATTCTTCTTGGCTTATCTCTACGGACATTTCAATATCAGTAATCCTCTCCTCACGCATCTTCTGCTCATAGTATAGAGCCAACGCAATAAGATAGGCACTTTCTTCAGAGTTTAGTCTGCTGGACATATTGTTAGACTTCCCCTCTGTCGCCTGGTCTCCAAATTCTTCCGGTGTTTCAGAGTTAGGTGCATAGATTCGGATAGATTGAAGATCCTCATTGTGAACAAGCTGAATTCCAGCAAGAGCAAACCAATCTTTCACGATGTCTTCAAAGCGGAGATAAAGATCATACAAGCGTTCTTCTCTCTGGCTATCTTCTCTGTTGATTACACCACCTCCTAAAAGGTGAGATAAGGTTGCCTGAATATCATCTATGTCTAAACCTCGATGTCTCACCTCATCATGTACATCATTATAAATATTTATCACTACTTTCTCCTTTCCAAGATATATTCGTCTGCCTCAAAATAAAGATTTTTAATCCTCTGGTTCTGTGGGGATATTGTATAGATATCTTTTTTTGAGTAGGACACATCTACCAAGAACAATGCAGAAAGTAGTTCTTTGGGAGTTGTTATTTCAAAAGAAGCATTTGATATCCGTCCTGTTTCTTTCAGATATTTTTCCATATAGGCAAGATGGTCTTCTTCTGTAAAACTAAAAGAAGCATACCTTCTCTGCTCATACTGTCCCTGTATGAAAGACTCCCTAGAAAGGGGAGTAGATGCATCCATATAGGTCACAACCGGTTCCCTTTTAATACTCCTTCTAAGTTGTATATTTGATATGTTTAAGACTTTCAGATTGACCACGTTGATTTTATCTCCAATGTCATCAAGCATGGCAATTCTTTTTTTGGGAGATAACAACTTCAATATTGAAGAAAGTTTATCTAAATCTCTACTCTGGTTATTCATGAGAGAGTTTGTTTTCCTAAGAATAGATTCACCTCTCATAACGTAAGAATAGAACTCACGTTTTAGTTGAGGTAGCTTTGAGTCACAGGCACTTGCAACACGATTTCTAATTGCATCCAAAATCTCCTGAACAGGCTTGCCATATTTCTTATAGCGAGGGAATCCACGGATAAACTTTTTTTCCATCAAGACAAGATTGTCACTAGATAAAAGGGAGTTTATAGTTTTGTTGATAGCTAACTTATGCATGATCGCTGAGTCTTCACCAAACTTAACTCCAATATCAGAGGAGAACCGCCTGTCGAAGAAGTCGATAAACTCTTCACTCGCGTCTTCTGTACTCTTTCTAGCAAGAGCCACAAGATGACCTTTTTCTTCTCTTACATCATTGATATTATCCATAAGGTCTGAGACAATGTGTTTAGATGCATCAATAGCATCGACAAGGTGTTCAGGATCATTTGTGCGAGAGTAGGATTCCAAAGAAGCTCTTGTTGTTCTTACGTTCCTTTGGCGAATTTGACGAGCATCTTCACTGTTTACTGAATAGAGGAACTGGGCAGCCTTCTTTCCGTTACGTGTAAAAGAAAAAATCTTCTTTGCAATGGACATATCCGTAACAAATTCAACCCATCCACACTCGGTAAGTTTGTTTACAATGTAGTTTGCTTTTTGGACATCATCTTGAACAATAATATCTTCATCATCCTGCCAAGGTATCTGCTGAATAACAACAGAAATAATATCTCGAACCTTATCTCTACTGATAGTGTCATCAACAGCAAAATCATCACCAAAGGTCGCACCGTATAGTGAAACCAAAGAGTGTTCTACAATTTTTCCATTCTTTCCGGAAAGGGGTTTAAAGAAATCAGGGTTTCCTTCTGTTATTAACATAAGTTCTCTTTTTTTATTGATATATTATATTGTATCTATTTTTTACTAAATATAGAACAGTATAGTTTTAAGCAAGATAATTTGTGGATGTTTAAAAGTACGCCTATTTTAGGCATACTTATACAAACACATACGATAAGAGGAATAATAATGGATTTAGAGAAGTTTATAGCCGCACATTTAATTCAAGATCAAGAGGGGTGTACAAGCAGTAAACCTCATCCACACTTCGTAGCTATTCCAGAGTACAAGGGCTTCTTTTCTTTAGGGAATGGCCATAGAAGAAGCAATCATGGAAATGATGAGAGAATGGCCAACTCTTTTCACTAGAAATAGAGTGGAGACTTTTTATTTTTTGAATGTTAAATAAAGAGATGAGAAGCCCAAGAAAACTCCCAATCTTGGATATAATCTAATACATAAATCATTTAGAAAGAGGGGACAAAATGAAATATTCTGTAGTAAACGAAGAGGGTGAGGTTTTTATATATGACAATGAGCCTGAAGCCCTAGAAGAATATGAAAATACAGACACAGCACTAAAGAAATTTTTGTTTGCCGGAGAAGAGGGGGAAGAGATAGTCCTTTCTTCCAATGTTACTGCTAGTATTGCCGAAGAGAACTTTTTTTTAAAAATATTACACAAGCACAAAGACACGGCAGCAGAGGTAGAACCTCAACAAGTAGAACAAGAAGGGGAAGAAGGGGTAAGTGTGTGTGTACTGAATACAACCTGTTCGGGAACATCTACATTCAATAACGAAGACCACTTTAAGAATTTCTCAAGATACCTATTTGGATCCAAATCTGGAAGACACACCATAAACAACCGAACTGAATACAATATGTTTGCATACGACCCCACACATAAAGAGATGGAAATATTCAAGACAGATAACCCAGCAGAACAACACAAGGGGTTTGTGAAAAAGTTTGCCAACGAGATAAAAGATTTTAGTAAATATGTAAATGATATTGTCTATATCCCTTTCCTCATAAGTATAAATGGGGTAGCAGTTTCAAATTTTCTACACAAGAACAAAAATGGAGAAACGGCTATGAGCTTTGAGACCGATGGAGAAAAGGTCTTCGGTGATTTATCCAAGAAGTATGGAGGAGAAGCAAAACTTGTAGAAAAAATAGAGTCTTATTTGAAAAACTTCGGAGACACCTTTACGGAGTACGAAGATTTCATAGGCGAAGACAGGGCTGAGGTAGAAAGGTTCTTGCACTATACATGCTATGACAACCACAAGATAGATAATATTTTGATATCCCTATCTCATGTGGATCAGTTTGAAGATCATCCCGACTACCACATACATAGAGTCTTCGGGATAGAGTAATAGAGTTACATACTGCGTCCTGAAGAGATACCGGCACCTATTTCTACCGAGTCATCAACAATATCAAATGGAGACAGCTTACCATCTTTCTCTTTGTTGGTTTCGTTAGAAATCCCGATAAGCTTTTCCGCTGAAATCTCATCAACAGAAATACCTTCTTTTTGTGCAGGAGTTTCTGGATCACAAGTAATAGGACCCACTCCAGAAGAAGATGGAAAGTTAATTGTCTGCTCGCCCCAACCATTCACTCCATCAATAACTAAGTCACTAGAATTACTATGACTAGATAAGTTATATTGTATAGGGGTGAACTCCTGATCTGTAATATTTCTAAGTTCTATTTCTGAGGATACTTTTTTATATATCGCATCAAGGGTAGCAGTGTTTGAATGGGGGTTATCACTAATAGCCGTAGCCACCTCTATACTGAGATTATCATCAAGAGCAAGTTCCAAGAGTCTCTCTTCACTTTTAATATTTAAAATTTGATGCCCCTGTGTTAAGGTAGGGGTTGATTCACCTTCGATGTCTGGATGTGGAAATGAAGAATCTTTCTCATTAAGTATTTTGGCATAAATATCATAAGGGAGATAGTCGTGTTCTAACAGGTTATCCATAACAATAGAAAACTGGAAGTCTTTCATTTTGCCTTCTTCGTGTGATGCAACAATGGAAGCATAAATATTAGAAAGCGTCTCTGAGTTCGAGGAGGGGTTCTGACTAAGAACTGAAGATACAGAAGTAGAAGAATTTTTAGAAAGGTTGAGAAGTACCTCTGGGTCATTGGACGAACCCGCAAGTTTCCAAGACTCAAAACTATCATCTACTGGAGTTTTTGTATTTGTATTTATCGGATCGGTGGCAGCATTTCCCATGAGGAGTTCCTTGTTTTTTAAGCAGTATAGCCAGTCAATATAAAGAAATCAAAACACTCTTCACACAGAGAAATTTTTAGAAGATAATCTTTGTGAGATGAGGTTGGATTTCTAGTTAACTTAGACACACTGAGCTACACCCTTGCTGATGATTTAAGAGTGTTTTATCCTACCGGGAGACCAGAGGTACTAATTACAAAAAAGAGGCGGAAAATTAAGAGCTGGAGCTAGATAAGAGAGACAAAGCCTTTGCAATATCTTTTTCCTCTGCCTTTGCATATATTTGGGTGCTTGTTATTGACTTCTGCCGTAAAAACTTCTGAGTAGTTGAAATATCAACCCCATTTCTCATAAGCCTCATTGCTACAGAGTGACGTAATGTGTGAAGACCTTTTTTAGAAATCAGACACTTCTTATATATAAGATTAACCATAGTGTAGACATTGGTGCGATCCAAGACATTTCCTTTTCCAGATACCATAAGAGGGAGGTCATTCTTGTACCCCACTTCATTAAAAAAATCAATCTCATCACTAACAACATCTCTTTCAATGTATGCATCCTGTCTATAGCCACCCTTACCATAGACAGTAATTTTAAACATATTTGAACTTTCAATAAGGAAAAAATCACACAGTTTTAATCCTAGTCCTTCGGAAATTCTAAGTCCACCAAAGAGCATAACTTTTATGAGAAGAGAGTTCCTATATGAGTTAAAGCTGTTTTTATTCTTGTGGGCATCTAAGTAGGAAATGAGCCTTTTAATTTCATATTCATCAAGAAATTCTCTTTTGGCTTCTGATGTTTTTCCTACTCGGATACTTGAAAAATATTTCATAAAACTTACGTCTTCATTGTTGTTCATAGAAATAAAACTGAAGAACGATCTAAGAGATTTAAGATAAGAAGCCTTTGAAGTACTCATTAAGTAAGTTCCTTCAATATTTTTTACCTTTTTGTTCTTTTTGGACACATTCTCCAAAAAAGAGAGAAAACTTGTAAAAATAATACTATTTAGCTCACTTATGTCCGTTATGCCGTAATCTTCAATTTCCTCATATAAAAAGTCAATAAATGTATTAATACTATAATTATAAAGAGAAATACTATTTTTCGAGAAGCCTTGCGACTTTATGTGTTTTAAATACATTTTTTGCCACCTCCGAAGATCATTAAAAATATTACCTGAACTCAGTTTCATGGGGTATTCTCCTTTATTGTTAAAAACACAACATACTGTGAAGTATGTTGTGTTTTTATATTGAACAATTATATCAAATAAAAAATAAAAAGGCTAATTTTTAACTGATAAAAATGGAGCTAAAAAAGATGGATTCAAAAAAATAGACAAGAAGTCTTTTTAAATCGTGAATTAAAAAAATATTCAAGAATGTTTGATAGTTTGGTCTTTTTTGTATAAATATATTCTTTAATACAAAATATTGGTTATATTGTTTATTTTAGTTATAATTTTAGAGTAAATAATAAAAAAGGAATAAATATGGAAGCAAACAAAAAAGACACAGTAAAAGACACAGTAAAAGAAGATAATGCACAAACAGAGGGTGTGGAGAAAAAAGAAGAGGGTAAAAAGCTTATATTGAGTATTTCATACAAAAATATGACAAGATTAAACACAATGAAAGAACACTACTTATCAAGTGAAGAAGAAGATGGTGTATCAGAAAAAAGTAAAAGAAGTAGGATAGTTGAAGACGCGCTGGAATATATGTTCAAAAATAAGTTTGTGAAAGATTTAGCAACAGATATTTCTTAAAGTGGACGAATAAAAAAAGATTTATCTATTTTTTAAGAAAATGAATTTATGGAATTTTTTAAACTATGAGGTTCGATGATGCACCAAGAGGATCTTGGTGCAATAAAACAAGTAAAATAAATTGTTACTTAAACACATTTCCAAGCATACCTTTGATGGCACCTTGTAGGTCTGCAGGATAAATAACGAACTTAGAGTTTTGGCTTTTTGAAATTTCTTCGAGAGATTTGATATATCTATCTCCGAGCAAAAACATGGCAGGAAGCTCATTGTCTTTAATTGAAAGGCTAATTCTTTCAATCGCAGAGGCAGATGCTTTGGCTAGGGCAATTTGTCCTTCGGCTTGTCTCTTAGATGCCTCAAGTTTACCTTCAGCCTCAAGGATCATAGAATTCTTATTACCCTCGGCAGTTGTTTCAATGGCGCGTCTTTCTCTTTCCGCTGCGGCTTGTCTTTCCATAGAGTCTTGCATTGATGATGAAGGGGTAATGTCTTGAATCTCAACAGATTTTACAGTCACTCCCCAATCAGAGATATCATCTACTATCTGAGCTTTCAACTTAGTTTTAATAAGTTCTCTATTTGTTAATGCATCATCGAGCTTCATCTCACCCATAATAGATCTGAGTGTGGTCATTACGAGTTGCTGAATGGCTCTCTCAAAATCCTCAACACCATAAATGGCATCTCGGGGGTTAGATACTCGAATAAAAGTGACTGCATTGGTGGTTATGACCGCGTTGTCCTTGGTAATAACCTCTTGTTTTGGAATATCTAAAATTATATCTCGGGTGGAAATTTTGGTTCTAATTCTTTCCATGTAGGGAACAATAATGTTCAAGCCCGGATCAAGAGTCCTGGAGTATCTTCCTAATCTCTCTACAATCCACTCTTCTCCTTGGGGCACAATATTGATTCCAAGGTAGAGTGTAATCAAGACACCCACAGAAAGGAAAACAAGTATAATCAACGAAACTGTCATAAAAAATCCTTTTTTTTAAAGTACTTGAATTGTAACATAATTAAAAGTATTTTTAGGAATCACTCGCCGGAAATAGTCAGTAATAAAAATAGAGGGAATAAAGTGTCACTATTTTTTTAAAAAGGGTACAATTAAAAAAAGGGATCTACAAAAAAATGAAATTAAAAAACAAGATTGCGTTTTCGATATTAGTAATACTGGTGATAATGGCTGTACTCCTTCCTGTGGTAGCAACTTTCGCAAACAAATTCGCAAGCACGGCTTTAGGGGTAGAGCAAGGTGGCGTCAGCGAAACTAAGGTGAAATCCCCAAAAGAAGAGTTGGCGGAGTTGGTCGAGAAGGCTAGAAGAGAGGTTGACGTATACGAGAACGGGGTTCCAAAAGAAGAAGATAAAGATTGGCTCTTTGATGAAGGGGTAAAATATATGGAAGGAGAAGAAGTAGAAATGGATAAGTTCAAATCATTTTCCCTCTTAATGAAGTCAGCGAGAAAAGGGAGTGAGAAAGCTCAGAAACAATTAGATAAACTATGTAAAGAAAGCCCTTGGGCATGTAAATAATATAAAGGACCAATAAATGAAAACAAAAAATATACTACTAATGCTGGGGATGATGATAACAATATCAACAGCAGAGCAGAACAGGCAGCCGATAAACGAAGGATTAGAATCTTCGTTGTGCGAAGCAAACAAAAAAGAGGGATGCCTAAAGATGGGTTTTGCTTATCTTGATAAAATAAGTGGAGAAAAAGAAAGCAGAGAGAAAAACTATTTCATTGCACTAAGGTTTCTAAAAAAAGGGTGTATGCTTGGTTCAGGAGAGGCGTGTAGATTTGCGGCTGTCTACTACAACCCTGAGTCAGAGGGAGATATGGATCAACAGACTGGATTTAAGTTTTATGCAAAAAAGGGGTGTGAGAATAAAGACAATCAGTCGTGCAGCCTAATAAAAGACAGAGAACAGATAATTGATGCTGCATTAAAAGAGGCAGATAGACAGCTTGAGGAAAAAGGGCTAGGAGATACCCAGACAAAACAGAAACCAAAAAAAATCATAAACTTTCAAGATGCGGTAGACGCGACACTAATGAAAAAATAAAAGATATAGGGCTGAACTGGCTATAGGTTCAGCCTAGAGGAAAAAGAAGACGCAAAAACATTCTTCGGTCCAACATCACAATCCCCCCACTCTCTAAAACTTCTAAAAATCTGAAAATTACTACATTTAGGATATTGTAAAACAATATCCTCCTCAGAAGAGTACAGGTCTTTTGCAAGATAAACCCGCCCAGAAAAAGATGTCACAAGAGATGAGAGTTTTGAAAATAATGGAGACTTGTGTTTTTCGTAGGGGAAGCGGATATTCACAGAGAACCCAGGAGAAGGAAAAGATAAAAAGCAAGAGTTTTCCTTTCCCAAAACTCGTATATCAACATCTCTAATTGGAGATTTGCCAGACGCTTTTATAGTATCAAAAATTAAAGAAAGGTTTTCTTCTGCACCACTAAAGGGAAGAGAGAAATGAAAATGAATAAGATTGGAGGAAGAATATTCCTGTGGGTGAGCAAAAGAAGAGAAAAGAATTATTCTTTTGTTCGGGGAGAGATCAGTGTATGCATCTTTAAGTGCGGGCATCAAAGAGGAAGTGGCTTTAGAGCTAGAGAAAGACTTAATTTTTGTATCGATTTTCAAAAGAAGTTTATCAGACAAAGATAAGCTTGTCCCGTGAGTACAAAGGTCTCCGTGAGATACAGACATGCTAAGGCTATTGAAATCAATAGTTCCTTTTTTAAATTCAAAAGAAGATGTCTCCAGCACCTTAAGCATTTCTCTCAAAGAGGAGAGCCTAAAGGTATCTACGCAAATAAACGGAGAGGGAGTGCGTCTAAGGGAGAGAGTTACATATTGAATAATGCCCATCAGCCCGTAGCCACCACAAACAGAGAGGAATAAGGGGTCCCCTTTCTGGATCTCCTTCATAAGTCCATCCGCACCCAAAAAGGAGAGTGCGCGTATTGAGTCCGAAAAACTCCCCTGAGAAGGGTGGTTAAAGCCAAAAACATCAGCAGACACTGCCCCGCCTATAGAGATAGAGTTAGAGCTAGGCAAAACCTTTAGTCCCCACCCAGAAGAAGAGAGAAAAGAAGAAACCTCTTTAATTGTTGCCCCAGATTCAATGCAGATCTCCCCAGAGTTTTTATCAAAAAACACAACTTTGTTTAAATTTTCAACACCAACTAAAAAATCAATGCTATCGGGGGTGTGTCGATTGCAGTCACCTGGGCTTGTCCTCGCACCAATAGCAAGGAGCCTCAAAGGGTTGTCGCAGGACTCTAAAATTAGGGACTGTATTTTTTTAGAGGCTGGGGGAGAGTAGCCCAAAAAAGAAGGTGGAACCATCAGTTCTTATTTTTAGAGGCTGCTTTTTCCGCTTCTATTCTCTCTTCCTCTTCACGGCGCTTTTCTTCTTTCTCAAAAATCTGCTTTGCCTTGATGGAAGTATAAATATCTTTGTCCATGCCCTTCAGAGAAGCAATTTCCTCAGGAGTGGCATTAGAGGGGATGTGAAGGTTTTTTTGTTCTTCGTTCATTTTTTTGTTTATTTCCTCTGCCTCCGTAATTTCGTCAAGAGATTCACAAGCAAACTTATATGAGTTATCTTCACAAAGCTCATATAAAATGTCTTTGGATTTTTTAAGATCTTTTTCAACACCATCACCAGTATAGTAGTATCTTGCAAGCATTAAACATCCTGGATTATCCCCAAGATCACAAGCTTTTTGAAAAAGGTTGAAAGCTTTTTCGGGGTCGCTTCTCTTGAAAATTCCTGTGTAATTGTTCATGGCAACCATATAACAAGCAGAAGGGTTATCATCTTCACAGAGTTCCTCTAGCTCGGGGGAAGGGGCTGTTAGTGCGTAAAGGCTTGAAGATAGAAAAATAGAAGAGAGCACTGTGATAAGTTTTTTTGTTTTCATGTTAAAGATTTCCTTTTAAAGATTTTAAATACTGACGCGCTTCTATGAAACGCCATCTGATTTTTTTTCACTGTTGATAATATCCTCGGGAGTAGCCAGTTCAACTCTCATGAGTTGTCCCTTTATCTCCTCGGTTTTAACTTTATCTCCCGTCATGATGGTGTCTTTTGAATAGGCAAGCCATTTGCTTGATCCCATAACAGGAACTTCAAAAACTACAAGTCCTCTCTTTCCGTATTCAATTGACTCTTGTGCGACACCAATGGTTTTAAAATTATAATTAGACTGACCTACCCTCACATTTCCCTTTCTTCTGGAAATAAAAATCCAGGCGGTGAAAAATAGTAAAATATTGATTGTCCAAACAAAAAGAGAATAGAAAAGATTTAGCTTATAAAAATAAACAACAATCCCTGTAGCAATCGTAGCAATCCCAACGCCAAAAAGAAGGAAAACAGGAAAAAACATCTCACTCATTGTGATAATCATCCCAAGTATAACCCAAAAAAACCAAGGTATTTTTATCGCATTAATAATTGCTTCCAAAGTGAGACTCCTATATTTAATTTATAACAGTATTGTACTGAAAAAAAGAGTTATTCTCTACTTTTCATTATCAAAAGTTGAAAACAATCTTAATTAAAAGCTTCTTTCTTTTTAAAACCTGCGGCAAATTTAAATTTAGGAGCAACATGAGCAGCCTTCTCATATTTCTTGTCTGTTCCGGGGATTTTACCAGATTTCTTTCCTACTTCGGTAGTAGAGAATGTCCCAAAGCCATCGAAAGAGATATTGTCTTCGTTCTCAAGAAGACGTTTCAAGACATTTAAAAAAGCTTTTGAAGCGATAGCTGCTTCTGTGCGTGTGCCATATCCGGCCTCTTGCTGTAGAGCCCGCAAAAATTCAGGTTTTTTCATTATTAAATATCCTCTATACTTTCTTTATATTAGCAATTATATCAAAATAAAGAAAAAAGCGAAAAAGTATTATTCGCCATCATACTCAATTCTAATATGTTTGGTATTTTCTGAGCCTCTGGTGTTGAGAAGGTTTTTTGTCTCAGTAGAGTATTTTTCTTCAATCCTCCCAGAGAAGGGTGCGTCAGTTCCTAAAACTTCATCAGAAGAGAGTTCTGAGAGAGCACATAGTTCCGAGGCACTAATCTCTTTTTGAATCTCTTTGTCTATTTGTGTAGAAGAAAGGTATTGAGTAGAGGGGTTGTTCGCGGAGAAGGAAGCATTAGCCCTAGAAAGAGCTGAGTCGGCGTAGACTCTAGCACCATCAGCAAGACCCTTTCCCTTTTTTTTATCAACATTGCCTGACTCAAGGAGCGCATCGTCCCCTTCTATGTCGAACTGAAGTTTATTCAGCTCCTTCTCGTTTATGAGTTTAGTATAAATTTCCTCTTCCAACGGATATTCAGGAGACGAGTCGAATTTTTGAATAAAATCTATCAACTCTTTGTTATCAGAAAAAATACCGGTTGAGTCTTCTGGATCCATCTCGTCAAGTTTTGACAACACCTGTCCCCATGCTTCCGATATTTCATCTTCTGAAAAACCGGACTCTTCCATCTCCTTCTGAAATTTACCCAATATGTTTGACTTCAACTGAAGAAGGGAATCTTTTTCACTATCTAGCTTAAAGATAGAGTCAAGAACCTCGTCAGCAGAGAGGTCTGTGCTTTTTATTTTAGCTTCAAGTTCAAGTGTGAGGGATTCCAGAGAATCAGATGTGAGGGCTTCTGTGTCTAAATTTTCAAGAAGTTCAGAAGGGGTCATTTTGTTGGAACCCGTCAGGGACTCTATTTGTTGAAGAAGATCGTTTTTGATATCTTCGCTCAAAAGGTTTGTATTTTCAAGAGCCTCAAGCTCTAACCGTAGCTCTGACTTTAGCTCCTCGCTGCCTGACAGCAATCCTTCAAGAAGTTTGCTGGGAGAAGCATCTATTTGTCCAGCCTGGCTTTCTAGTTCAGAAAGAAGAGACTTTTTAAGGTCTTCATTCACCACAAAAGATTCAAGACTGTCAATAAGCTCAGAGGGAGATAAATTTTCAGCATCAGGAAGATCTTTTAGGGCTTGCAGTAGCTCTTCCTTGAGTGTTTCAGTAGCTCTAGCGTCTGCAGGAGCTAAATCAAGACTAGATAAAAGTTCCCTGTATATTTCATCCTTTTCGGAGACGATAGCAGAGACGTTTGCTGTAGCGTCCTGAAGAAGTCTTTGTAGCTCTATGTCGGAGGAGTCATCTATGATGGAGGATAACATTTTAAGTTGTGAGGAAGACTTTTCAGAGAAAAGGAAGTCAGACACATACCTAATTGAGTCCTCGGGAATTATATGCGCTGAGACCTCTTTATTTTGAATGGCAGATGTATTTTTTAGAAATTCCTCAACCATAATTACATTCCCATTCCTTGACCGGATGAGACGGTAGGGTCACTATCATTCTCTTTATTGTCCCCTAGTGTCTTGGATAATGGATCGACGTCTTTTTCTTGGGACTTTGAACTCAAGTCGTTTAGTGTGTCTACCGAAACCGAATCCTTCTCTTCTTTGTTCGGAGAAGAAGTATCAGGACTAGAGTTGGGAGAACTGTCGCCGTCATAAGCATGCATAACTTCTCCAGAGATTGTGCTGTATAATTCTTTAAGCCCCCCCAACACATCTCCACTCATAATTTTATCTTTTACACTTGCTGTTGTAATGTCGAGCGAATTTTCAATATCATCTAATCTTTCTGTGCCGGTTTGTCTATGTTTGTTATCGTCCAGAAAATACTCTGCAGCGGAGTTAGCCAGAGGAAGTGCAACCCAAAGAGAGTGAAATAAAGTAGCGCCAATCGCTTTCCCAATAAGTTCACTAAAGGCGTCCTGTGTTTTCCCTTTATCAAGTATGGAACTTTTTATAGTGTTGTCGAGTTCCTCTTTTTCATCGGGGGAAACGCCATATCCTTCAAGCAATGCTCTTTGGACAATCTCGTTTTGCTCCAGTTTAGCAGACGCAAACTCATCATCACTTCCAAAATCACTTCTCTGGAGTTTGGGTTCACCAACTGCCTCCCTAGAGAAATCAAGCCTATCCTCCAATTTTTTAGAGAGGGTGTCTAGTTGTTCAACCTCTTCAGGCGAAGTGCCCTCAACGATTTTGCTGGCAGCAAAGTGTGCCCCATCAATTCCATTTTCAATAATTTTTTCAAACCCCTGCTTGTTGCTCATAATAATTCCTTTTTTGTTTTTTATCTCTTGAATGAAAATTAGATTGATTGTCCCGAGGAAACTGCAATGTCTGTATTTTCTGTATTTTCCACAGAGGCATTCTCTTGCTGAGAAAGCAGATTTTCAACCTCGGACATGGAAGTATCCTTGCTGTTAGAGGTGGTGTTTGCGGTGGCTAAAAGATCTTCTACTGGAGTCTCGTCTTTCGGCAAGGGGACAGAACCAGTTTCCTCATTCCCTCCAGTTAAAAAGTCTGGGAGATACGATGAAGCTGTGTCAACAAAGGAATCAATTTTTTCCTCTGCACCTGCTTTAAAGTCGTCCCAGCTTTTTAACCCCTCTTTCACTGATTTTGCACCAGGGATATTGTTCTCTATTGCACGGTTTACCCCGTCATCGATCATGGTTTCCATCTTTTCCTTCAGTCCTTCCATTCCTCCACCTACCATTTCCTTTAATCCGTCGATAGTTTCCTTGTCCATTAGTTTGAATAGAGCAAAAACAGAGGCTAGTACGGCACCAATAACGGCAAAATTGCCGAGCATGGAACTTTCCTCTGCACCGGTTTTCATAACCTGTTCCCTATCAAGTCCTCCGTGGTCAGCTTTGATCTCCATCGCTCCTTGAAACTGAGCGAAATTAGCTTCACGGAAAGCACTATTAGAGGAAAAATCTCCTCGCTTAAGTTCTTCAATCCCTTCCGAAGACAAAAACTCCTTGCGATACTTTTCCACCTCCTCAAAAGAAAGGTGTTCAGAAGCCAAAGCATTTAAGAGAGAGTCTTTTTCTCCAAGCATAACTTTTCCTTCCGGAGAAAGCTCAGAGTTATGCTCTTCAAGGGTAGAGATAACAGAATAGGCTCCCAACGCTGTCCCCACTTTTCCAGAAACGCCTTGGGACAAATCAGACATAAAGGTATTCTCTTTGACTGAACTATTGTTGACATTATTCTCTGCAGATGGCTGAAAGAAAGAAGAAAGAAGGTCAGAAGGATTAGCAGCTTTCACAGCATCTTCCCCAGACTCAAACAAAAAACCAAGACCCTTGAATCCTCCCTTAATCATACCACCAAAAGCACTTCCTACACCCATTACGTATCCTTTTTATTATTAATATTTACATAAAAAGAAAGGAGTTTTAGCACCTTTCTTTTTTGAGTCCATACGGACAGCTCTTCGGAGAAAGAGCGAGACAGTTTGTGTTCGTTTTTTATTATATTTTTAAAAAACAATAGATCAAAATTGAGACCATACGTTCCAGTTTTGAACTTATTTAAAACAGATATTTTTTTATCTTCCTCTCTTCTCTCTAGTATCCGATACAAAGTGAAAATAACATTCATTAAAGATGAAGATTGCAGGCAGGTATCTTTTGAGGTTATGGCTACTAATCTTTCCCATTCTGAATAATCAGAACTGTTCTTCATGAGAGAAAAAAGGCAGAAAAGTTCTCCTCCCCGAACAGCAGACAAATAATCCTTTTCGGAAAAATATTCTCTTCTTTTGGGGGGAGAAATAGATGCTGCAGAGAATGCAGGGGAAAAGGGAGGTATTAGCATGGTTTTATTCGATAGTTGCCTATCGAGGATACACAAAACACCCTCCTGAAGAGAAGACAACGAGCTTTGGCTATGCATCACTACATCCCTTGGCCGGCGGAGACAGAGATTCCCTGGGTGGAGGAGGGAGCAGAGTCAAACTCCTGAGCGGCTACGAGTGCGTGAACTTTATCCATATCATCAGGGTTTCTGTCTTTTTCGCTTTCGTTGGAAACAGCAATGAGGGTGTCAACCTTTTCTCCGTCTTCATTTGGGGATAATTCATCTTTTTCCTTGCTCAAGGTCGCTGAATCTGACGAGGTAAAGTTTTCTCCGTCCCAAACAACACCTCCAAAGGCGTTTGTATTGTTTTCCTCGGAGTATCTTTCTTTTCCTTCTAGTTTTTGTTCACTTAAACCTTTTATTGCAACTTCTTTACTGGAATAGGGATCCCCTTCTTTGTCATACCCCCACTCAGCATTTTCATCGGCTGCTGCGTAAGACATATCTTCACCTTTTTCTGGATCAGTAGATTCATCATCCCCAAAGACCGAGTCCCAAGCATTGCTGGCTACAGAGGCTACGCTTGTAAAGGTAAGCTCTGCAACATTTTTCATTGTTGTCAAAGGATTTAAAGAAACTGCATCCATAGCTTTGTCTCCAAAGCTTTTCTCTTTCGTAGCTTCGGCAACCTTGTCTTGGTCTAGTTCGCCATCCTCTCCAGTAAAATATTTATAAGCTGTATAAGCCGCTGCAACAGCAGCAACTAGGGCGAGAAGGTTTCCTATTCCAGATCCCTCTTCTATGCCTTTTTGAGCAACCTCGCTTCTGTCTAGCCCCGAGTTGTGAGCTTTTTGTTCCACGGCACCCTGATACTGAAGTATTTGAGCGTCACGATAAGAAGTGTCCGAGGAATAGTCGCTTCTATCTAGTTCCGATATTCCCTCAGACTTTAAGAGTTCTTTTCGATACTCCTCTAGTTTTTCACGGCTTAGTCCTTCACCAGCAAGAGCTGACAAAAGTTGATCTTTTTCCTGTAAGAGTTGAGCTTTTTGATCTTCAAGAGATTCAATTTTTTCGGCGTCGTCATCAAGAAAATAATCCATTGTTTTGTAGGCTATCATCCCCATTCCAACTTTTCCGGTGGTTCCAGTGGCTAGTTCTACCCCCCAATCCATTACTTTATTCTTGGTGGACTCGAAAAACCCAACTTCTTCTGATTCTGCTGTTGATGCCATCATTGCTCCATAGTCATTAATTAAAACATTATACCAAAGAAACAAATGTAATCCTAGTTGCAGAAAAACCTTTTTACTATTTTTTCATAAAAGGGGTATAATATACATAACACAGCAAAGGGAGGGAAATATATGAAGAAATGGATATTAATAGGCGGGGTGGGATATTTATTGTCTCAAACACTGTCAGTGTATATAGAAAGATGTGAAAATGGTGATGGTAAGCAATGCATGAAAGCGGGGAGGGTTTTTCTGGAAGGGAGAAAGGGGGAAAGCAAGGACGCCGAGAAAGCACTTCTTTTTTTCGAGAAAGGGTGTGATGCGAAAAAGCCAAATGGTCTATCTTGCAGCATGGCAGGATATATGAATTATACAGGGGAAGAAAACACAGATATCAATACTTCGAGAGGGATTCACTACTATAACCTGGCCTGTATAGAAGGAGAAAATAAGAGCTGTGCAAAAGTCAGAGAGTATTATAAAAGAACAAATATAAACACACCTGCAGATAGACAGACGGCAAAGGATATTTTAACAACAGAATGTCTTTCGGGAACAGGGCTAGGTTGCTTGTCGTTGGGTAATTTTTTAACTAAAAACATATCGACTAGGAACTTCACAACAAGAGAGGAGATCGCTGTTGCCTATACAAGGGGTTGCAAAAGGGGAAGCAAGGAGTCTTGTGAGAAGGCTATTGAGATACTAGGGAAGGATTTGAAGAGAATGTCTCTAAAGAAATAGAGACTATTTCCCAGAGTGAGAATACACTGTGTATTCGGGTATGCTCGATGAGCTGCTGAGTTCTTCTTGTTTTACCAGGTCTATTAAAACAATATATTTGGCAATATCAGACAGAGACTCTACAAGCGTAGAAATTTTCTTTTGGTTAGATGAAGAAATGCCTCGCGTGTGATTCTCTTTGTTAAATTGAGAATAGAACCCTTTTCCGCTTAGTGTTGAGATTATTGAAACAATATGTTTATCGTATCGATGAGAGATGCGGGCATGAGCATCAAGAGTGCCATTAAGGGTACTCTCCTCACTCCAGATAAATGCAACCCCTTCGGCGGGAGAAATGGGCAAGTCTAATGAAATCTTCTTCACGGCTTCATTTATCCAATCCAACTTCGTGGAAGGAATTCCCTCTTTCGGGGTAAATACAAGCTGAGAGATTAGGCTTTTTTCAAAAAGAGGGAAGGTTGTATTGGTAGAGGATGAGAGTCTTTTTTTCTTGATTTCTTTAGGGATGATTTCTTTTTCATCACCCTCATCAAGAAGTAGCATTTCCAAATTGAACAAGCTTTTTTTCATAGAAGAAATCTCCAACAACAATAAAGAATATTTTTTAGCATTCATATTAAACCCCTTAAGATATATTATATTGTATCAAATAATACCAAACAATGCAACAATACCTAAAAAAATGTTTAACAATAAAAAATATTTCTGTTATAATTGAAGCAAGAAGAAAAGGAAACAAATGAAAAGTCTAATACAAACACACGCAGAGAATTCTCTTATATGGTGTGGACAAGCAATAACTCTCTATGCAGGGAGCAAAACGTGCGAAGGAATAGGTTCTGGGAAAATAAAAGTAATCGTATGGTTTATGGAAAATATTGTGTCTTTAGAGGGATATTCTCTTAGGGATATAACTCGTGATTTAGGTTTAGGGAAAAAGCAAAAGAAGGAGGGGGAACAGAGCAGTGCATCTCCTTCCGTCACAAATACAGTGAGGTGCCTAATTGATTTAGGGGTACTCGAGAAGAAAAGAAGCAACTACCAAGCGAGAATAGAAGAAGATCCCTCCAAAAGAAAGATGTATTCTTGGATTGCAAAAGCGTTCATTACACTTGTTTGGAATTCAGACAGAGGAACACCATATACGGTGGGATCAAAAAAAATAAATGCCCTTGTTTGGATATATGAGAACAAGAAATCGCTTCCAGGCTCAATAAAACACGCCAACGAGCTACTTGGAGTGTCGGGATCAACAACCTCTACCATTTTCCCGTTATTGATAGAGGTAGGTCTTTTAGAAAAAGTTGGGAAAAAAGATGGAGCGAGGTTTAAAGTAAAGGAGTAGTTAAAAAGCTATCTCCTTTTTCCTCCCGTTGAAAGAAATACAGAGGAGGTAATATGACTGTCTAGGTCTTGAGAACTATCGAGAAGCTCTATTGCAAAAGACATTTCTGACTTTTTCTCCATAAAGATTTCACTTACTGCCTCTGCCGTTGTATACCCTCCGTCACTATTGAGAAGAGACAGTGAGTTTCCCAGCCAATCATCAAAGCTTTCCGCGCTCAATTCAACAATTTTTTTATCGACAATAGTGTGTCTAATTTGGTTTGAAATAGCAAGAGTATCTGGTTCAACTTTCCCCAGAGCTTCCCTAAGAGTTTCCTCGTCAAAAATCGCATGAAATACAAACTGTTCAGAGCCGTTTCTACGCACTAGGCTCACATCGGACTTAAGATCGGATTGCAGAATTAATTCTTTATTCTCAAGATTTGCCTCTATGTAAAAGTCTTTGGCAGTTGAGTCCAATTTAAATGGGACGTTCCTTCTTAATAGTTCTGCTTCAAAAACATGTGGAGACATCGTTTTTGAGTTCGCATATCCTCCGGAGGAAAGCCCTATTGAAATAGCTTCCTTTACAGCAAAAGAAAATTGTTCTTCTAGCTGAGAAAGCGTATCATCAAACATAATTTCACCTCCATCAATAAGAGAGTTTTCTGAACTCAAATAGTCATTACCAAAAGATGACCACATAATAGAGTCCTTTGTTCCACTTTCTGACAACTCGCAATATGCCACAGAACCATTACCGGAAGGGAAAGAAAAGGTTACGTCACCTCCTGAAGAAAGCTTTTCTTGAGAAAAACCAATAAGAGTTTTTATGTCATGATAATCGATTCCCAATGTACCACAATCTAGACTAAAATACTGTTTCATTAACAGCTCCTTATTTTTTATATTGTGAAGAAGGGTTCAAGTCTAAATCGCCTGATTTGGGAAGACTTACACCTACTGCATCAGCAATTTTTCGAGACTGAAACAACGAAGAGAAAGAAGGGAGTTCTTTTTTTGACAAAAACTCGTTAGCCCCATTCTCATAAGAGAGTCCACGCCCACCACTATCGTAAACCTTCTTCATAGAAGAGTCCAAACGAGAGGACCATTCATCAGGGGAAGGGACAATGGAGTGTTCGCTGGTTCCATTCACCACCTCTTTAAAGGCAGCATAAGCATAGGACTTCATCGGGAAGTAATCCCCTTGTTCTATTGTTGATTTGGTATCTTCCACAATAAGGTTGAGAGCAGTCTCGTATTTAGAAAGAATCTCACTTTCGCTAGGCTTGTCCGAAAGAGAAAGTGCGTACTTATCTAAAAAAACTTGTTTGATTTCGGGATTCTTTTTTCGAGAAGTATTTTTAAGGATTTCAGAATCAAGACGATTAGAGGCAATTCTTCTAGGGAAGTCAACAGAAAGTTTTTCAATTAGGGTTTCTAGTTTTTGCGTTTCGCTATCTTCTGCACCATAAAAAAGAAGAGTGCTTAAGCCGGGGTGTTCGCTGTTCTCTTCAATGAATTTCTCAAAAGAAGGGGTATCCGAGTACCCCTTTTCTGAGCCACTAAGTACAAGTTCATCCCAAACATTAAGAAAATCATAGTCTGCTTCTTTTGTTTTTATAATTTTAGCTAGAGAGGTTTCTAGTAGAAAAAGCGCATCATTATCCCACCCCTCTACAACGATATTATAATCCACTTCTTCGTCTTCAGCTTTACGAGTATACTGATTATAGGCAGAAGTGTTCCCATCAACATCTAGATCTCTTTTATTCATGATAAAAATCCTTTATTTTCTAATTATCCGAAGTATACCTAAAAAGGATGCACGGAGAACAATAGCAAAAATACAGATTATATAAAAATATAGGAGAGAAAAGTTTGCCCTATCTGGACAAAGAAAGGGGATTGTGAGTATTTTCACTACATGCATTTTTGTCCCCAAGAGAACAGGCTTTCCTAAAAAGCAGAGAGGATATTTCGAGATCTCTTTTGCACCCAATCCCCTCAAGATAAGACATCCCAAGAATATAGCAAGCCAAAGAGTTTCCGGCTTCACAAGAAGATTTTAGCGGAGAAATGGCTTTTCTAAAGTTATCATGATTATTGGAGGAGACAAGCATAAGCGCGTATTGGAAACATCCATCCTTGTCTCCCATAAGACAACTATATCTATAGTAGGGAAGAGAAAGAGCTTTGGCGTGGTGAGAAGGAGAGGTTTTAAAGGTCAGAGCCCCTGCAAGATTACAAGAAGAGGAATCTCCTAGCTCGCATCCTTTTTCAAAAAAAGACTTTGCCAATAAAGTCTGCTTGGGAGAAGACTTTTTCAGAGAAATAAGATTTCCAGAAACTCTACATGCAGGGGCATATCCAAGTTCGCACGACCTATTATAGTATGAATTTGAAATCTCTTTTGAGGCAGGGGTTAATGGAAAGAGAGAGGGCACAGACTCATAAGAAACACCCAGATTATAGCATGACTCACCATCGCCGTTAGAGCATCCAAAATTAAAATATTCTAACCCAGCATAGAGAAGTTTCTTTGAGTAGTCAGTACTTTTTTTATGCTTATTGTAGGAGGATAGGGAAATACCAATACTTGCAATACCCCTTTTACTACAATAAGAAAAGTGCTTGTCGTGGCACAATGAGGACAAGACGCTATCGGGCAAATAATAAGACTCTGCCTCGAAAGAATATTCCGCGTTAGATAAAGACACCTCTTCTGAAGTCAGAACAATAAGGGAAGAAATAGCTAGGATAGCTTTAGAGAGTATCATTGTTATCTTTACTAGAGTTCTTATCGGGGGAAGTGTTGTTTTTTGATGAAATTGACGAGATCGCAACATCTACTTTAGGCGCAAACAAAATAGTTTTATCAATTGACAAAGGAGGAGCTTTTGTGCGTCTTAATAAAATCTCTTCTGACGAAAGACCTATATCAAAACAAGCCCCCATAAAAAAGCCTTTATTGCAGGCGATGGTTAAATATTTTTCAGCCAAGGGGGACTTTAATTCCTGAAGAGTTTTTCCCGCACGAAGGCAGCTATTTTTAGAGCCATAGTCACAAGCAAGCATAAAAAACTCGGAGGCTTTTTTGAGGTTTTTTGCGTCCTTAAAAGACAAGCCCAATACCTCACAAGCAAGGGGGTTCTTTTTAACTTTACAGTGTTCTATCTTTTGTGCATGAAGCCGCGCATAAATAGATTCTTCTGCATAGGAGAATGAAAGGAGGGTAGATGTAATTAAAAATAATTTCAAGAGTGGGTGCATTAGGCTTCCTTTTTATGAAGAGTGGGTGATATATAAGCTACAAAATCATAATTAAAAATAATTTTCACAGATACAGGCTCACCTGGAAGAAAACCTTCCGAGATTCTAGTTTCCTGGTTTTCTTCTATAGCTCTAAGCACACTATTTGGAATAAGGGACTTGGAGTGAAACGCCATGAGAAGATCCTTTTGGGTCTCTTCCGACAAAGCAAAAAAAGTATCTCCAACTAAAGGGGTCATAACTGTCCATTCTTCATTTGGGGATATTGTTTGTTTAATAAAAAGTTTTGCTTCAATAGGAAAAAAAAGACCTGAGTGGGAAGTAGACATATTAAAGTCCTCGTCCGGTATCAAGTGTAGACCCAATAGTGACATCTTCCCGTGTGGTGTTTTCAGCAAAAAGGTTGGTTGTTTTTTCTTCCAAGACAGGAGAAAGAGAAAGAAGATCTTCAACCTGAGTCCCTTCTTCCGAGAAAGAAGCAGAAGCGGGTGTTTTCCCTAACAGTTTATCTAATAATTTCTCCGACGCTTGAGGGTTATCTAAGAGATTATGGAAGCCGTTTCCAAGCTCATCATTGGAGATACTGTGAGAAGAGTGGAGTTGTGTCAATTTCTCCCAAACACCTTCCAAAACATCATTGCTCGCGGCAGGATTCCCAAGAAGAATAATTTGAGAAGAAGAAATATCGGAATTGGCAACTCTTGAGATATCTTCATCAGATATGGAGGTTGCAGCGAGTTCATCCATTTTAACTTGGAAAAACCCTTGTTCCACTTGGGTAGCTTGAGTAGTTTCTGTCAAAGGAGAAGATGATTGGCTAAGTGTATGCTGACCTATCTCGGCAATAGAGGGGAGGCTAGAAAAGTTCCCTAGAATTCTTTCAGTTTGCTCTTTTGAAATTTGGGAAGAGTTCAAGAGACAATTAATTGCAGTAAGGGGGTCATCCGTTTTGGTTAAAAGCTCAAATGTCTCAGGGGAAGTCTTGGGGTGATCGGCTAATTTCCTAGTAACATCTCGGAGGACAGTAGAAGAATGATCCGAAGTTTGCTCTTGCCTATGAAAAGCCTCCATGAGCGCATCATCCAAAACATCTCCTGTTGCATGAGGATTTCCACACAAGGAAACAAGAGAGGAGTTGCTGCCGTTTTTAGAAAGCGAATTCATATAGTCTGGGTTCTTGGCTCCCATCGCGCTAGCTATGTCCAGATGCTCCCCTAGTGAGGATTTTTCGGAAGACTCTTTTAGTGCATCCGTACTAAAAACATAGTCGGGGGAAGCATTGTCATTGTTGGGGGTATTTTTCGCCAAAGTATTGTCGTTATCAATTTCTGAATTCATCCCTATTGCAGAGCTAAAACCTGAGATAACTGTTGCTCCCAAAAGCACAGCTCTTCCTGCTGGGTGGAGAGACATGAGGCCAGAAATCACGGTTCCTGAAAAACCGTCCATTATTCCGTCCTTTTTCTTTCCCTCGCCTGCTGAGGATTCTCCTTTGGATTTTGACAACTTATCTTTTGCAAAGCCAAAAGCCTTGGATAACCCGTCTTGTTCAGGAGAGGTGCTGGATTGTTTTGAGGCTCCTTTTACTATATCAAAAGCATTGGATAATCCCTTTGACTTATTGGAGGCAGGTGAGCCTTTATTCTCACCCTCAAAAAAATTAAGGGCCAATTTAATTCCCTCAGAAGCTAACCACATTTTACTCATAAGAATCCTTCTTTTATATAGAAAACATTATACCTAAAAAGGTTGGATTATCAAGAAAACAGAAAAACATTTTTTTGCTTAAGAGATTTATAAAAAATGAACTAAAAGGAGTAGTAAAGATATAACTCTCTTTTTAGATACAATTTGAACATAAAAAGAAAATAGAATATTAGCCCAATAGGAAAAGAGTAGTATGAAAGCACTAATTATAACAGAGAAAAGAACAGCAGGGGCAGAAATAGCCTCTACTTTAGATGATGGTTACTTTCAGAAATTAGGTCTCGCTCGTCTTCTCGAAGAAAGTAAGGCGAATGGGTTTTTAGAGGGTGATAACTTTATCTTGTGTTGGGCAGCAGGACACCTATATACTCAAAAAAGATCTGGTGACATAGATGAAAAGTGGGGATTATGGAGATTCCTGTCGGGAGACGATGAGTATAGAATGGAAGATATGGCATCTCGCATGATAATGATCCCTTCAACTCAAAAAAATAAAGTAAGACAACAAAAGCTTCTTAAAAAGCTTCTTAAAAGAAAAGACATATCCAAAATATATAATGGTTGTGATGCGGATGATGAAGGGCAAGCTATTTTTGAGCATATAATGATGTTCTTGGGTGGCAACGCTAGAAAGCTAGAGGTATACAGGTTGTGGATCACGGGAGCATTCAAATCAAAGGTAGCGATAGATAAAGCGTTTAAGGCATGTTCCAAAAACTCTGAGCCAAAATACAGATATCTGTTTGTAACACAGGTTGCAAGATCAACCTGTGACTATCTACTAGGTTCAAAACTGACAAAAACAGCCGTTGACTTTTGGAATGATACATATTACATAGGCAGAGTAAAGGCTATTATTGTAGCTCTTATTGGAAACAGAGAAAAAGAGGTCAAGATGTTTGTTGAAAAAACATTTTGGGGAATGGTCGGTGGGCTAGGAGACTTAACTCTTAAGCATTTTTACTACTCCACGGAAGAGGGCGTGGACAGTAAAGGAGTGGCAAAAACCGTCAAGAAAAAAGAGACACAGTATTTCAAAAAAGACGAGGTAGAAAGTGCCTATAGTGGAATAAGTAGAGATGGCTTTAGGGTGGAGATTACAAAGCTTGACACAAAAAGAACCACAACAAAAGAGGTTCCACTCCCTCTGTCTGGTTCTGACTTTTCAGCAGAAATGATGCTAAAGTTCCCTCATTTGACCTATAGGGATACAGAAACACAATTAGACTTCCTGCGGGATGGCGGGTGGACATCATATCCAGGTACAAACGGTAGATACTTTGCGAAAGATGATGAGGCGGAAGTCCAAATCGCCATAGAAACAATCAAGGCTTTTTATGGATACCCTGTTGTATATGACAGTAGCTCTCCAGTAATAAACAGCAAGAAAGCAGAAAAACAAAATCACCCACCTTTGCATGTAACAGAAAAAGTTCCAACAAAAGAGGATCTTGAAAGTTGGAAAAGAGCACCCATAGGACACCTTGAGGACGCGTATAGACTAATCTCTATGAGACTTGCAGCAAACTTTTTGCCAGACGACGAGATAGAGAAACAGCACCTTGAGGTAAGAAGTCGGAGTGGTGTAATGTTTGAGTTAAGAGGACAAAAGGTTATTTCTCCCGGCTGGAGAGCTTATTTGGGAACAAAAGAGGAAGATACAACATTTAATGTAGGATCAATGAAAATAGGAGATCAAATAACACTTAGCAGTGTTAACCTTACAGAAGGAAAAACAAAGCCCGCAGAACCCTACACAACAAAAACACTCCTGTCTACAATGATGAACGTCTCAGGAGAAGTAGATAAATATATACGTGATGAAGTAGACCCCGTTAAAATAAAAAGCTGGAAAAACATAAAAAGACAACTAAATTCATGCGAAGGGCTTGGTACAGATCGGACCAGAGGCAACATAATGTTGGAGCTGATGGAGAACGGTATCTACGAGGAAAACCAAAAGAAAAAACTTCACCTCACAGAAAAAGGGTGGAACCTTTATGAGATTCTACCAGTATTGCTCAAAAGTATAGTATTCTCAGCACAATGGGAAGGACTATTGGAGCAGATTCGTCAAGGAAAGGTGTCATATAAGGACTTTATTGCAAAAATTGATGGCGCGATCATGAATATAATGATTCCAGAGATGATAGGGAAGGTAGGGAAGAAAGTGAAGCCCAAGCCAAGAAGAGAGGGTTCAAAAAGTGAAGCAATGGGAGTACCTTGCCCGCTGTGTGGAAGTGATATTGTACAAAACGAAATAGGGTACAAATGTATTACGAACAAAAGCACAAAAAAGAAGCACTCCGGGTGTAGGTTTTTTATGTTCAGGGGAATGGA